>ENA-UEOZ01000570-UEOZ01000570.1-human-gut-metagenome-genome-assembly--contig:-NODE-570-length-23128-cov-5.470479_pt1 | contig 23128 bp, 17 predicted proteins | sample MGYA00242898_ERZ507912 | MGnify/ENA primary metagenome ERZ507912 (study PRJEB26167, sample SAMN06115410) | human gut metagenome | host: Homo sapiens | place: China:Chongqing | collected 2016-04-27... | reverse complement strand
GTAATCCATTTAGCATCATAAAGGCAAACAATGCATAAGATACCATAATCAGAGAAACATGAATACTTAACCAGGGAGACAGCAACACAGGCATCAGAGGAGTGATCTGAGGATTGTTCTGCCCAAGATAAGCTACCAACAAGGCAAAACCCGAAATGAGCAATCCAAAAGACAACGTAAAAGAGAAGCGACACCGGAATATGCATGCAAGCAGAAGTGTACACAGTGCCATAAATTGCATGGTTTCATATCCATTGCTCAACGGAATACGTCCGCCAACATACCACCGCAAACAGTAGCCAAAGAGTTGAAAAAGGAATGCTGCATAAAGTGCAACTGTAAAAACGCTCCATGCCTTACCTGCCGAACGATGCATGCTGCAATAAAGTAAATAGAAAAATGCCAGCATCCCTACAGTCAGATTGAACATGAACAACAGTTTGCTGAATGGAATACGATTGTACAATATTTCAGCCTGCACTTTTACGTCAGATAGTGGTTTTATACTCCCATCTTCCGGTAAAGGATGGATAAGTGTTCCACTCCGTAGCATCAGTATCAATCCTACCTTTTCGTCCGTTTCCATGATAGCCTTTTCCAACGAAGTCATTTTCATATGTGGCTTTTGTCCACCCTTCCAAAATTCCTCTATCAGCAAAAAAAGCGTCAGAAAGAGCAAAAAGCGAAATCTGTGAAAGTGGTCGTGAAGGAGATTCGTTTCGGGCCTCAGACAGATGATCATGATTACAACTTCAAGTTGAAACATGCCAAGGGATTTTTGGAAGAAGGAGCAAAAGTAAAAGCATATGTGTTCTTTAAAGGACGTTCCATTCTTTTCAAAGAGCAAGGAGAGGTATTGTTGCTTCGTTTTGCCAATGACTTGGAGGAATACGGAAAGGTAGAACAATTGCCGGTACTGGAAGGTAAACGTATGATCATCATGCTGACACCGAAGAAAGCCGGAGCTGCCGCCGCTTCCAAACCTGCCGTTTCAAAACCGGTAGTGAAGAAGGTGGTCGTGACTCCCAAGCCCAAGACTGAAGAGTCTGAATGATAAGGAAAGAAACCACCCGCTAAAGGGTGTAAAGTTTAATAATTAAAATATATTGGAAAATGCCTAAGATGAAGACTAATTCCGGTGCCAAAAAAAGATTCGCTCTTACCGGAACAGGTAAAATCAAAAGAAAACACGCTTTTAAAAGTCACATTCTGACAAAGAAGACTACAAAGCAGAAGAGAAATCTTACTCACACAGGTTTGGTTGCCAGTGTGGACGTAAGCAACGTTAAGCAGTTGCTTGGTTTGAAGTAATCTTTTTTAATTAAGCGAGTTTTACAAGATTTTTATTAACCGAATGTATTTAGCAAATAAGATCATCCGATAGTGATGACGCTAACATTCAAAACAGATTAGTATTATGCCTAGATCAGTAAATCATGTTGCTTCAAGAGCAAAAAGAAAACGGATTTTAAAACTTACCCGTGGTTACTATGGTGCACGTAAGAACGTGTGGACCGTTGCTAAAAATACCTGGGAAAAAGGTTTGACTTATGCATTCCGTGACCGTCGTAACAAGAAACGTAACTTCCGCGCATTGTGGATTCAGCGTATCAACGCTGCCGCTCGTCTGGAAGGAATGTCTTACTCTCGTCTGATGGGAGCTTTGCATGCAGCAGGTATCGAAATCAACCGTAAAGTTCTTGCCGACTTGGCTATGAACCATCCGGAAGCTTTCAAAGCAATCGTTGCTAAAGTGAAGTAATTGACATTATAGAGCAATTGGAAAAAGAGTTCCATTCAGGAGCTCTTTTTTTTATGTCAAAAGTTTGGTGGTTTCATTCCTATTGCATATCTTTGTGATAAGAAAAATGAGTTAGCCGCACATGTTCGATTGGGAAACTCATCAGTTTATTTTAATTCCGAGACACAGCTCTTGTCGTCAATGGCGGGCCGCACCCTTCGGGGCATGCTTAGCACGGCGGATTACAAAGATGGCAAAGCACTCAAATCCTGTCATACGGAGTTTGTTCATATCTACGGTGCGGCTTTCTTTACATAGGAGGATATGTCAGAACAGGCATATCCTCTTTTTTTTGTGCCCCGTCAAGCATAGTTTTAGACGGTGTAACGCTATGGGTTAGGGGAGCTAAAGCATCGCTTTTTGTTTGAAATAGGAGCTTGTCCGTTTTTTCTTCGTATATTTACCCTCCAAGAATTAAACACACTAAACTAAATATTTATGTTACTGCCAAAACAGTCTCGCAATTATGTAACCGGGCTGGCTGCCGCTTGCTCGTTGCTATTGATTGCCTGCTCTCCGGAGGAAGTCCGGCAGGTCAATCTTATTCCCAAACCGGAACAGATGACAATGACCGGAGGAACTTTCACGGTCGATAGTCTCGCGTTATTTGGCGGGCAATCTTCCCGGAATATCAAAACAGTGATCGATGAAGCCTGGTCCGGTAACCCGGAAGGTTATCAGTTGGATGTGACGCCGGGAGGAATCGACCTGCGTGCCGGTTCGCCGGACGGTCTGTTCTATGGGATGCAGACGTTACGCCAACTCTATGCTGGAGGAGAGGTCCCATGTGTTTCGATCCGGGATAATCCTCGTTTTGGGTATCGGGGATTGCATCTGGATGTATCCCGTCATTTCTTCTCCAAAGAGGAAGTGATGAAATTGCTGGATGTGATGTCTTTTTACAAGTTGAACACCTTGCATATGCATCTGACGGATGCCGGAGGATGGCGTATCGAGATAGACAAATATCCGAAACTTACTTCTGAAACGGCCTTCCGCACCGAATCTGATTGGCGGAAGTGGTGGGACGGCCGCGACCGTAAGTATCTGCCGGAAGGGACGCCGGGTGCTTACGGCGGTTACTATACGAAGGAGGACATCCGGGAGATCGTGAAACATGCGGCTTCCAAACATATAAACATAATACCGGAGATCGAATTTCCGGGGCATTCGGAAGAGGTCCTGATGGCCTATCCTGAACTGAGCTGTTCGGGAAAGCCTTACCAGAACGGCGATTTTTGTATCGGTAACGAGCAGTCGTTTACATTCATGGAAGACGTATTGGCGGAGGTGATCGATCTTTTCCCGTCCGAATATATCCATGTCGGTGGCGATGAAGCCGGGAAGTCCGCCTGGAAGAAATGTCCGAAATGCCAGGCTTTGATGAAGGAAAAAGGAATGAAGAACGTGGACGAGCTTCAGAGTTACATGATTCACAGGGCTGAGGAGTTTCTGAATTCGAAAGATCGCAAGCTGATCGGTTGGGATGAGATTCTGGAAGGCGGCCTGGCTCCGGAGGCGACCGTCATGTCATGGCGGGGAGAAGACGGTGGAATCAAATCGGCCCGGATGGGGCATGATGTGGTGATGACGCCGGGTAATTATATGTATTTGGATTTCTATCAGGCCGATCCTAAGACACAACCGTATGCCATCGGTGGCTATACGCCGATAAAGAAAGTGTATAGCTATAATCCCGTCCCGGCAGATTCGTTGACGGCGGAGGAATGCCGGCATATTTTGGGTGTGCAGGCCAATACCTGGACCGAGTATATCCAGACACCCGAACATCTGGAATATATGATGTTCCCGCGTGCCCTTGCCGTAGCCGAGATAGGATGGACGCCGCAGGAATTACGGACATGGGAAGATTTCAAACCTCGCATGAATGCTCATATCTCCAAATTGCAGGGAATGGGGATCCGTACTTTTACCCTTTCGGACGAAATGGAGGTGACCATGCAGGTCGATACCGCAGGCAGAAAGATAGAAGTTATACTGGATGCCGAGAAATATCCGGCGGAAGTCCGCTACACGACGGATGGTTCGACTCCGGTTGCATCTTCCGCTTTATATGCCGGACCGATTATCGTGAGAGATTCAGCTTATATCAAAGCTGCTATTTTCCGGGACGGAGTTCTTCAGGGAACGCCGACGGAAAAGAAAGTGGATTATCATCGGGCCATCAATAAGCCTATACATTATAATAGTAAGCTCTACGAAGGCTATATGGCTGGAGGAACGAACGCCTTGTTGGACGGCTATCGGGGCGGTCTGACTTATCTGGACGGACGTTGGCAAGGTTATTTGGATGATCTGGACTGTGTGATCGATATGGAAGAGGAAACGGACATCCATAAAGTGTCCATTCGTTTCATGCAATTGATCGGTCCGGGGGTGTTCCAGCCCGGACAAGTGGAGTTGTTGACTTCGGAAGATGGTGAAAACTTTATTTCCCGCGGGATTGTTCCGACAACGGTTCCGGCTGATGATCCGGACCTCCTGTTCCAAGAATATACGTTCGACGGTAACTGGAAAGCCCGTTATGTCCGTTTGAAAGCGCCGAGGGCGAATCCCGGTTTTATTTTTGCGGATGAGATAGTTGTTTGGTGAATTAAAAATTAAGAATTAAGAATTAAAAAATAAGAGTTGGTGTTATGAAGATGGTGTTGTTTTCTTTTCTATTGGGTTGCTGTTCTTTGCTGGTTTCTGCGCAACAGCCGGTAGATTATGTGAATCCGTTTATCGGGACAAGCAACTACGGGACGACCAATCCCGGTGCGATTTGCCCCCAGGGAATGATGAGTGTCACCCCCTTCAATGTGATGGGGTCGAAAAGTAATAAGTTTGATAAGGACAGCCAATGGTGGTCCACGCCTTATTCGGCGGATAATAATTTCTTCACCGGTTATGCGCACGTCAATCTGAGCGGTGTCGGTTGTCCGGAGATGGGAAGCCTGTTGTTGATGCCTACCTCCGGGGAACTGAATGTGGATTATCACGCATACGGCAGCGAATACAAGAACGAGGTAGCCCATCCAGGCTATTACAGTAATATCCTGACGAAATATAACATCAAGACGGAAGCTACCGCCTCCATGCGTACCGGCCTGACACGTTTTACTTTCCCGAAAGGGCAGGGGAATATCCTCTTGAATTTGGGTGAGGGGCTGACGAATGAAACCGGTGCGACCGTTCGTATGGTGAGCGATACGGAGATAGAAGGAAGCAAGCTGCTCGGTACGTTCTGCTATAACCCGCAGGCTGTTTTCCCGATCTATTTCGTGATGAAGCTCAGCAAAGCCCCCAAGCAGGCCGGTTACTGGAAGAAACAACGCGAGATGAAGGGAGTGGAGGCCGAATGGGATGCCTATTCCGGCAAATATAAATTGTACACGAAGTACGACCGTGAGATGAGCGGTGACGACATCGGTGTCTGGTTCAAGTATGATACCGAAGAAGACGAAGTGATCGAAGTAAAGATGGGTGTCTCGTTTGTCAGCATCGAGAATGCCCGCCTGAATATGAACACCGAACAGCCGGATTTCAATTTCGACAAAGTGCGTGCGGCAGCCGGCAAGATGTGGAACGACGATCTGTCGCGTGTGATGGTGGAAGGCGGGACGAACGACGATAAGACGATTTTCTATACCGCCATGTACCACCTGCTGATCCATCCGAACATCATCCAGGACGTGAATGGCGAATATCCGATGATGGAAAGCCTGAAAGTCGGCCATACTACCGGAAACCGCTATACGGTCTTATCGCTCTGGGACACCTACCGCAATGTCAGCACATTGATGACATTGCTCTATCCCGAAAAACAGCTCGACATCATCCGCACCATGATCGACATGTACAAGGAAAGCGGCTGGCTTCCGAAGTGGGAACTGTACGGACGCGAGACACTGACGATGGAAGGCGATCCGTCTATCCCTTATATCGTGGATGCTTATATGCGCGGTTTGCGCGATTACGATATCGAGACTGCCTACGAAGGGATGCGCAAGGGTGCTACTACTCCCGGAGAGTTCAACCTGCTCCGCCCGGACAATAACGACTATATGAGCAAAGGCTACGTCCCCTTGCGCGAACAGTATGATAATTCGGTTTCGCATGCCTTGGAATATTATATTGCCGACTGGAATCTCTCGTTGTTGGCAGATGCGTTGGGAAAGAAGGAAGACGCCAAGCTGTTCCGTGAGCGGGCTATGGGCTATAAGCATTACTATTGCAAGGAGTTCGGTACGCTTCGTCCCATCCTGCCCGACGGCACGTTCTATTCCCCTTTCGATCCGAAACAGGGGGAGAACTTCGAGCCGAGCCCCGGTTTCCATGAAGGAAACGCCTGGAACTACACGTTCTATGTCCCCCATGACATCAAAGGCCTTGCCAAACTGATGGGCGGTCAGAAGAAGTTTGTCGATAAGTTGCAGATGGTCTTCGACAAAGGGTACTACGATATGGCAAACGAGCCGGATATCGCCTATCCGTACCTCTTCAGCTATTTCAAGGGAGAAGCCTGGCGTACGCAGAAGCTGGTTCGCGAACTGTTGGGCAAATATTATCATAATGCTCCGAACGGACTTCCGGGTAACGACGATACGGGTACGATGTCTACCTGGGCGATCTTCTCGATGATGGGATTCTATCCGGCCTGTCCCGGTGACCTGGATTATGTTGTGACTTCTCCGACCTTCAACAAGGTGACGATCCGGCTGGACGAGAAGTTCTACCCGAAAGGCGAATTGGTGATCGAGTCCGCCCGCAAAACCCCGGAAGATATTTATATCAAAGAGGTGACAGCCGGCGGAAAGAAGCTGAAAGGGTATACGATTTCGCAAGACGAACTGGTGAATGCCGGGACATTGCGCTTTACGCTGGAAAACAAGCATTGATTTCCCCTCTCAATTTTATTTGAAATGGCATTTAAACGTTGAAAAACGGTTTCAAATTTTCTTGAAGCCGTTTTTCACTATTGAATCTCCGTTTCAATATTTCTTGAAGTGCCTTTTTAATGGTGAAAAACCGTTTCAAGAAAAATGGAGATGGGTTTCACCATTGAAAAATGGCTTCAAGAAAATTAGAAACGACTTTTCAACGTTTAAATGCCATTTCAAATATTCTTGAGACCTATAAATTATTATCTTTGCACACGTAAAAAAGAAAAACAGTTTAATCCATATTATATACAGTTTAATCCATATTATATAATGTATAGAACAAGAACATGTGGCGACCTGCGCCTCGCCGATGAAGGCTTGGTGATTACGCTGGCCGGCTGGGTACAGAAAACCCGTAAGATGGGTGGCATGACGTTCGTGGATATCCGCGACCGTTACGGTATTACGCAATTGGTGTTTAACCAGGAAGTGGATGCCGCTCTTTGTGAGAAAGCAAATAAGCTGGGACGCGAATATGTTATCCAGGTGACGGGAACCGTTCGCGAACGTTCCAGCAAAAATCCGAATATCCCTACCGGTGAGATCGAAATCATCGTTTCGGAACTGAATGTCCTGAATGCTGCCGTGACTCCTCCTTTCACGATTGAAGACGATACGGACGGGGGGGACGACCTGCGTATGAAATACCGTTATCTGGATTTGCGCCGCAACGCCGTCCGCAAGAACCTGGAACTGCGTCATCGTATGGCTTTCGAGGTGCGTAACTATCTGGATAAGCAAGGATTCCTGGAAGTCGAAACTCCGGTGCTGGTAAACTCGACGCCTGAGGGGGCGCGTGACTTTGTCGTGCCTTCCCGTATGAATCCCGGACAGTTCTACGCTTTGCCTCAGTCTCCGCAGACGTTGAAGCAGTTGTTGATGGTTTCCGGTTTCGACCGTTATTTCCAGATCGTGAAATGTTTCCGTGACGAAGACCTGCGTGCGGACCGCCAGCCCGAATTTACACAGATCGACTGCGAAATGAGCTTTGTGGAACAGGAAGACGTGCTGAACATTTTCGAAGGAATGGCCAAGCATCTGTTCAAGGTGATCCGGGGCATCGATATAAAAGAAGCTTTCCCGCGTATCAGTTGGCACGATGCCATGAAATATTACGGAAGCGACAAGCCGGACCTGCGTTTCGATATGAAGTTCGTCGAACTGATGGACATCATGAAGGGACACGGCTTCTCCGTATTCGATAATGCTGCTTATGTCGGCGGTATCTGTGCGGAAGGGGCGGCTTCTTATACGCGCAAGCAGCTGGATGCGCTGACTGAGTTTGTGAAACGTCCGCAGATCGGTGCAAAGGGCATGGTATATGCCCGTGTGGAGGCAGACGGCAATGTGAAGTCGAGTGTGGATAAATTCTATACCCAGGAAGTATTGCAGCAGATGAAAGAGGCCTTTGGTGCAAAACCGGGCGACTTGATTCTGATCCTTTCCGGCGACGATGCGATGAAGACGCGCAAACAACTTTGCGAATTGCGTCTGGAAGTGGCCGGTCAGTTGGGCTTGCGTGACAAGAACAAGTTCGCCTGCCTGTGGGTGATCGACTTCCCGCTGTTCGAGTGGAGCGAAGAAGACCAGCGCTTCTATGCAATGCACCATCCGTTTACTTCTCCCAAACCCGAAGATATTCCTTTGCTGGACAGCGATACGGGAGCCGTCCGTGCGAATGCATACGACATGGTGATCAATGGTGTCGAAGTGGGTGGCGGTTCCATCCGTATCCACGACAGCAAGTTGCAGGATAAGATGTTCCAGTTGCTGGGCTTCACCGAAGAAAAGGCACAGGAGCGTTTCGGCTTCCTGATGAATGCCTTCAAATATGGTGCGCCTCCTCACGGTGGTCTGGCTTACGGTCTGGACCGTTGGGTCTCTTTGTTTGCCGGCCTCGATTCTATCCGTGACTGTATCGCGTTCCCGAAAAACAACTCCGGTCGCGATGTCATGCTGGATGCGCCCGGACAACTGGATGATTCGCAGTTGGAAGAATTATGCCTGAAAGTAGATATTAAGGAGTAATATACCGATAGGTCGATTTGCCGGTATGCTGGTGAATGGTTCACTGGCCTATTGGCAAATTGATTTATTTATAAATTATTGATTATGTTAAGGGTTAAGGATATACTGAAAGAAATCGAACAATACGCTCCGTTGCCATTGCAGGAGAGCTTTGACAATGCAGGTGTGCAGGTAGGCGATGTGAATCAGCCGGCTACCGGTGCGCTTCTTTGCCTCGACGTCACCGAAGAGGTGGTGGACGAGGCGATAGAGATGGGGTGTAATCTGATTGTCTCTCATCATCCTTTGGCCTTTAAAGCCTTCAAATCCCTGACCGGTTCGACCTATATCGAGCGGTGCATGATGAAGGCCTGCAAGTATGACTTGGTGATCTATGCCGCCCATACCAATCTCGATAATGCGGCGGGAGGCGTGAACTTCCGTCTGGCGGAACTGATCGGGCTGGAAAATGTCCGTGTCCTGAGCCCCCAGAAAGGAGCTTTGCTGAAGCTGGTCACTTTCGTGCCGGAGGCCTATGCCGATTTGGTGAGGACGACCTTGTTCAATGCGGGAGCCGGAGCGATAGGCGACTATGATTCTTGTAGCTTCAGCCTGCCGGGGAGCGGGACTTTCCGTGCCGGCGAAGGGACGAACCCGTTCTGTGGCGAAATAGGCGAGTTGCATGTGGAGTCGGAAATCCGTATCGAAACGATATTGCCCGCTTTCCGTAAGTCGACGGTGACGCGTGCGTTGCTTTCCGTCCATCCTTATGAAGAACCGGTATTCGATTTCTATCCTTTGGATAATGCCTGGAACCAGGTCGGTTCGGGGGTAGTGGGAGAGTTGCCCGAAGAAGAGAGTGAATTGGGCTTCCTGCAACGGATCAAGGAACTGTTCCAGGTGGGGTGCGTGAAGCATTCCGCCCTGACCGGCAAGCCGATACGCGAAGTCGCTTTATGCGGGGGGAGCGGCGCTTTCCTGATCAAAGACGCAATCAGTTACGGTGCGGACGTTTTCATTACGGGGGAGGCTAAATATAATGACTTTTACGATGTGGAAGACCGGATTCTGCTGGCGGTTATTGGTCATTATGAAAGTGAAGTCTGTACAAAAGATATCTTTTATAACATAATATCGAAAAAATTCCCTACCTTTGCGGTACATTTTTCGAATGTTAATTCAAACCCAGTAAAATATTTATAGAATGGCTACAGATAAACAATCAGCTGAAAAGGAATATACGGTTGAAGAAAAGCTTTCTACGCTGTATCAGCTTCAGACGATGATGACTGAAATTGATAAGATCAAGACACTTCGCGGCGAACTTCCCTTGGAAGTACAGGACCTGGAAGATGAGATCGCTGGTCTGGAAACACGTCTTCAGAACTATCAGTCAGAAATTAAAGATTTTGAGAATGCTGTTGTAGAACAGAAACATAAGATTACGGAGTCAACCGGTCTGATTGAAAAATATAAAGCGCAGTTGGATAACGTGCGTAACAACCGTGAGTTCGACAACTTGTCAAAAGAAATAGAATTCCAGGGACTTGAAATCGAGTTCTCTGAAAAGAAGATTCGTGAATTCGGTGAAGCGATCAACCGTAAGAAAGAAGAGATCGCCGAACTGTCCGAAAGACTGGAAGGCCGTAAGGCTGATTTGGTTCAAAAGCAGGGCGAACTGGAACAGATCATTTCCGAAACCAAGCAGGACGAAGAGAAACTGCGCGAAAAAGCAAAGAAACTGGAGGCGAATATCGAACCGCGCCTCTTGACTGCTTTCAAACGTATCCGCAAGGGGGCACGTAACGGCTTGGCTGTCGTATATGTACAGCGTGGTGCCTGCGGTGGTTGTTTCAACAAGATTCCGCCCCAGAAACAGTTGGATATCAAGTTGCGTAAGAAAGTGATCGTTTGCGAATACTGTGGTCGTATCATGATCGACCCTGAATTGGCAGGCATAGAAGAATAATCGGATGCGCGACGTTGTCCGTGCATATATAGAGAAATATCGGTTGCTTACGGAAAACCGTCCGGTTCTGGTCGGTGTAAGTGGCGGAGCAGATTCAATAGCCCTACTCACCATTTTGGTGGAGTCGGGCTATTCCTGTATTGCGGCGCATTGTAATTTTCATTTGCGGGGAGACGAATCCCTGCGTGACGAACAGTTTGTAAGGGAGTATGCCCGAAAACTGGATGTCCCTTTCCTGATGACGGACTTCGATACCCGGAAATATGCAGCCGACCGGCATCTCTCCATTGAAATGGCTGCCCGCGAGTTGCGCTATGGCTGGTTCGAAGAGCAACGGGCTGCAACCGGGGCGCAGGCTGTCGCTGTGGCTCATCATCGTGACGACAGTGTGGAAACGCTTTTGATGAATCTGGTACGTGGGACCGGCATCAGGGGAATGAGCGGGATTCGTCCGAGGAACGGTTTCGTGGTGCGCCCTTTGCTTGCCGTGAGCCGTGAGGATATCTTGGAGTGGCTTGCCGGACGCGGTTTGACGTATGTGACCGACAGTACCAACCTTTCCGATGCTTATACGCGCAATTTTATCCGCCTGCGTGTCCTTCCGCTTCTGAAGGAAATCAATCCTTCCGTGAAGGATGCGATCGCCCGTACGTCCGAACATCTGTCGGCAGCCGAAGCCGTTTATCTGCATGTGGTGGAAGAGGCGAGGAATGCTGTGGTCGAGCAAGGGGACCGCCTTTCGATTGCCGCCTTGATGCGTTACCCGTCGCCCGATGCTATTTTATACGAGTTACTCAAAACCTATGGCTTTACTCGTCCGGTGGCGGAGGATGTTTATTTGTCCCTGACGAAAGAATCGGGCAAAACCTTTTTCTCTTCTACGCACCGGTTGATAAAAGATCGGGACTATTTATTGTTATCTCCCCTTGTAAAAGAAGAGGTCCGTGAATATACACTGACCGGTGGCGAGAAAGTTTGGTCCGGTCCTGTCGAACTTTCTTTCGAGAAGATTGTTATTAAGGAAGATTTCCATATCCGGAAAGATAAAAATATCGCTTATTTCGATTACGACAAACTGACTTTTCCGCTTACCCTGCGTACATGGAAAGAAGGAGATTGGTTTATTCCTTTTGGCATGAAAGGGCGGAAGAAATTAAGCGATTATTTCTCGGATCATAAATTCAGCCGTTTAGATAAGGAACGGACGTGGCTTTTATGCAGCGGAGGCGCTGTTATCTGGATTGTAGGAGAACGTTCCGATAATCGTTTTTGCCTGGACAAAACAACTAAAAGTGTGTTAGTTGTGAATTTTTTTCCGACAAAAAGCGAGAGTAACTGAAAATATTATTACATTTGCAAAGATTTACTCCGCAGATGTGTTACTAATGATTCAAATTAGCTCAACAATCCGGTTTTCACATGAAATTATTAATTATCAAATTATAAAAGATACAATGATTGCGTTGTACGCGTGCCGTGTCCGGTCGTGTAAGTACGTCGTTTTTATTATTCACTTCGCATTATGCAAAAATATAACATTCTAGAACTAAATGAAAAACTCCTTCCTGAGTTGCAAAGTATAGCGGAAGAGTTAGGTATTAAAAAAGTAAGTTCCCTTAAGAAAGAGGAACTTGTATACAGAATTCTTGACGAACAGGCCATTTCATACGCCGGCATCCAGGCTGAAAAGGAGAAAGAAAAGGAAGCAAAGAAAGCAGAAAGGCAGACTAAGGCTAAGAAAACAAAAGCTGCGGCTCCGAAAGGCGCAAAAGCTGATGCCAAAACGAAAGTCGCTGCTCCCGCCACACCCGTTGAAGCTTCGGTAGAAGAGGTCGCTCCGGAAGCTCCGGAACAGCCCGAACGTAAAAGACGGACTCGTATTGACAAGAAAGAAAAAGTGGCCGCGGCTGTTGTTCCTGTCCAGAAAAACGAAGAGGCAGCCGTTTCCAAAAGTCCGGTTTCAGCCAATGCTCCTGTATCCGAAACTCTTGTCCAGGTAGCTGATGCTACGGCCGACGTCCCTGCCGAAACGGTAAAACCGGCAGCAAAGAAAGTGGTTAAGAAGACTGACAAGCCTGTAGAGAAACCGTTGCTTCCTCCTGTTGTCGTGGAATCGGATAACGGAGAGCTTCCGGCCGAAATCGCTCCTGAAGTAACGGAAGAACCGACTGTCGTGGAAACTCCTGCCGCTTCGACTCCGGCAGACGAACCTAAACGTGTGGTATTCCGCCATCCGGACACCAAATCAGTTCTCGATCAACTTTTCCCATTCTCTTCCACACCTGCAAAACCGGAACCGAAAGCGCGTGAAGAACAACCTGCAGCCGCCCAGCAGCAGAACAATCCTCGCCAGAATAACAACAGACAGAACAACCAGAATAATCATAACAACCAGCGCAACAACAATAATAACAATGCTGTGCAGGAAAAACAGTATGAGTTTGACGGTATACTGACAGGTGTCGGTGTGCTGGAAATGATGCCTGACGGATATGGTTTCTTGCGTTCTTCCGATTATAACTACCTGACTTCCCCGGATGATATTTACGTATCGCAGTCGCAGATCAAGCTGTTCGGCCTGAAGACCGGCGACGTGGTGGAGGGGGCTATCCGTCCTCCGAAGGAAGGTGAAAAATATTTCCCGCTTGTCAAAGTGGACAAGATCAACGGCCGTACGCCAGAAGAAGTCCGTGACCGTGTTCCTTTCGATCATCTGACTCCGCTTTTCCCGGACGAAAAATTCATGTTGACGGCCCGCAAGTCTTCGAAAGTATATGATAATATCGCCGTACGTGTAGTAGATCTGTTCTCGCCGATCGGCAAGGGGCAGCGTGGTCTGATCGTGGCACAGCCGAAGACCGGTAAGACGATGCTGTTGAAGGATATCGCCAATGCGATCGCAGCCAACCATCCTGAAGTGTATATGATTATCCTGCTGATCGACGAACGTCCTGAGGAGGTGACCGATATGGCCCGTAGCGTAGATGCCGAAGTGATTGCTTCTACTTTCGACGAACCGGCTGAACGCCATGTGAAAATTGCCGAAATCGTATTGAATAAGGCTAAACGTATGGTGGAATGTGGACATGATGTCGTGATCCTGTTAGACTCTATCACACGTCTGGCTCGTGCTTACAATACGGTTCAGCCGGCTTCCGGTAAAGTGCTCTCCGGTGGTGTGGATGCGAACGCATTGCAGAAACCGAAACGTTTCTTCGGGGCTGCCCGTAACATCGAAAACGGCGGCAGCCTGACGATCCTGGCAACGGCATTGACTGAAACCGGCTCGAAGATGGACGATGTGATCTTTGAAGAATTCAAAGGTACGGGTAATATGGAATTGCAGTTGGATCGCAAGCTGGCAAACAAACGTGTTTATCCGGCTGTCGATATCACAGCGTCCAGCACGCGCCGCGACGACCTGTTGCAGGATGAAAACACCGTGAACCGTATGTGGATCCTGCGTAAGTACCTGGCCGATATGAACTCTATGGAGGCTATGGAATTTGTCAAGAAGCGCATGGAACAGACATTCGATAATATGGAGTTCCTGGCTTCGATGAACGGATAAGTTAGGGGATTCTCGATATTGATAAAAACGCAGATCGGGCTCGGCCTGGTCTGCGTTTTTTATATTGGATTCGAATCTCTGTTTTCTATATTTTGCAACGCTATGCACTTATAATCGTCGGCCGGCATTTGTATAAATGCCGGCCGACATATTTATAAACGTTAGCCTATGCTTCCTTCCTCGGTCTTCCTCTGCGGCGTTGGTTGTTGCCGCTGCCGGAGCGGTTGTCGCTTTTCCCTTTTCCGCCGTCTTTGCGGGGGCGTCCTCTGCCACGACGCATGTTGGAGTATTTTTCGGGCTCGTATAAAGGTGTTTCGCCGAATTTGGGATCGACCGGTATTTTATAGATTTCCTTATCCAGGAATTCTTCGATGCGTTTGAATTGGAATTGTTCTTCGGTTGAAATGAAAGTGATGGCCAGCCCTTCGCCGTTTGTTCCGCGGGCGGTACGGCCGATGCGGTGCACATAGTCTTCCGGGTCGTGGGGAATGTCGAAATTGATAACCAGCTTGATGTCGTTGATATCGATACCGCGCGAGACGACGTCAGTGGCGACGAGGATGTCTATACGTCCGTTCTTGAACTCTTTCATCACCTCTTCACGCTGTGACTGCTCAAGGTCAGAATGCATGGCTGCGACGTTGAACTTCATCCGTTTGAGAGTGGATGCCAGCTCTTTTACTTTCATTTTCGAGGACGAAAAAATGATGACACGCTGCGGACGGCTCTTTGAGAACAAGTCTTCCAATATGCGCAGTTTCTGCATGTCATAGCAGACATAGGCCGTTTGCATGATTGTTTCGGGTGGACGGGAGATGGCTATCTTGACTTCTTCCGGGTTTTTCAGGATCGTTTGGGCCAGTGTCCGGATCTTGGGAGGCATTGTGGCGGAGAACATGATGGTCTGGCAGGTTGCCGGCAGTAGTTTGTAGACCTGCATGATATCGTCATAAAATCCCATATCGAGCATCCGGTCCGCTTCATCCAGGACGAAGAAGGATACTTGCGACAGATCGACAGTGCCCAGTTTGATATGCGACAACAGACGTCCGGGGGTAGCGATCACGATATCGGCCCCCATTTCCATCCCTCGCTTTTGCTGTTCCCAGGCAATACCGTCCGTGCCTCCGTAGACGGCAACGGCGGAAACCGGGACAAAATAGGTGAAACCTTCGATCTGCTGGTCGATCTGTTGGGCCAATTCGCGTGTGGGAGCCATGATGATGGCATTGATGGCATTGGCCGGATGTAATCCTTTGCTGAGTTCATTGATCACCGGCAACACATAAGCCGCAGTCTTTCCTGTCCCTGTCTGTGCACAGGCAATAATGTCTTTCCCTTCTAAAATGACCGGAATCGTCAGTTCCTGTACTGGAGTTGTCTCCAGAAAATTCATTGCGTCAAGGCCGTCCAATACGGCCTCTTCTAAGTCCAATTCGTCAAATCTCATCTTTCATCATTAAATTCCCGGTAAAGGTAGATAATATTTGGCAATATTTGTTATATAGAACGCAGCTCTTCTTTCAAAAGAGTTATTTTTTCAAGGGAAGATTGATTTTTGTGATATTTTCCGGGGAAGATTGTGATAAAAATAAATATCTTTATACCCAAATTAGCGTTTTAAAGCATTTTGTTTATATGGGCGGCATTTATGGTGGGAAGGACATCCGGCCAATCTCACAAAAGCAAGATTCATTACATGGATTGATCAATACGATTTTGGATAAACTACCGTTAGGCGTTTTTGTAAAAGATGCAGAAGATGGTTTCAGGTATCTGTATTGGAACCGTTTCATGGAAGAAATAACCGGTATCGGTACGGAAGAAGTTGAGGGTCACAATGATTTCGAACTGAGTTTTGATGCGATCATGCCCGCAGAAGAGCGTTTAGGGCTGGATCGTGATGTCATGGAGACGGGTAGGACTATTGAATTTAGCGGGAAGATTTCTGATGCGTATGGCATCCCGAAGGATATCGAAGTCACGAAATTCCCGATTGCCTTGAGCAATGGCAAACCCCTTTTGCTGGCTTTGTGGCGTGACGTCACGGTCCGCAACAAGATGGAGAATACCTTGAGACGTTCGCAGGTACTTACTAAGATGGCCCTGCATTCCAATGATATCCGCCTCTGTTCCATATTCGTGAATCCTGACAGCAAACGGAATTATGATGATTCGGTTGTCCAGGTAAATAACTGGTTGCCGGGTAAAGAAGACGAGCTGGTCGATATTTCATGGCCTCGTTTTGCCGCGCGGGTTCATCCTGACGACAGGGAGAGACACGATGAGGCTTTTCGGAAATTATGTTCGGGAGAGATATCGGAAATGAAAATCGAGTTGCGTGTGAAATACCCGGGAATGGATCATTACCACTGGCGTGAATCGTCGGCAACCGTCTACGAACGGGATGAACGGGGAAGGGTGCTTGTGATCCTGGGATGTACGATCAACATACAGGAACGCAAAGGGCAGGAGCTGAACCTGGAAGAAGCCAAGCACAAGGCGGAGCTTGCCGATAAGATGAAGTCCAAGTATCTGGCGGATATGAGCCATGAGATCCGCACCCCGCTGAATGCGATCACCGGTTTTTCCGAATTGATGGCTTTTGCCGATTCGGATGAGGAGCGTAGGGAATATTATGAGATCATCAAGACCAATAACCTGCTGCTGATGCAACTGATAAACGATATACTCGACCTGTCCAAGATCGAAGCCGACGCTATCAGGATCAGTTATGAACCGGTCGATATAAACGGGCTGATGGATACGATATTCGCCTCTATCAAACTTCGTATGCCCGAAGGAGTGCAGTTGTTCTTGGAAAAAGGTAGCTGCACGTGCTGTTTCGGAGCCGATAGTATCCGTCTGTTGCAATTGATCAATAATCTGGCGAATAATGCGATTAAGAATACCAAGCAGGGAAGTATCACGCTGGGATATACCTGCCTGCCGGATAAATGTCTGAAATTTTATGTGAAGGATACGGGAACCGGCATTGCAAAAGATAAACTGGAGAGCCTTTTCACACGCTTCGTTAAGGTGAACGATTATGTGGAAGGTATCGGTTTGGGGCTTGCCATCTGCCAAGGGCTGGTTACGAAAATGGGTGGTTCCATGCACGTGGAATCCGAATTAGGGGTCGGTTCGACTTTCTCCTTCGTGCTGCCGTCGCATGAGGGATAAAGTGATGCATTATTTATAATATTTCTTGTATATCTTGTCGAATGTACCGTTCTTGCGTATCTGTTCCAGCCAGCTGTTCAGGCTGTCGAGCAGGATAGGGGAATCTTTGCGGACTGCCCAGGATTGGAGTTGCGTGAAACTTATGTCTGTTTTGATATCTATTTCCGGGAGTTGCTTTTGGGAAAGGACAGCCGTCTGCTGGTCGCAAACGGCATAATCGATATCTCCTTTGGCAACCATGATGGCAAGCTGTTCCCCGGAGTATAATTCGTCTTCTATCACGTAGATCGTATCGCCGATCTCATGTCCTAAGTTTTGTAGCCTGAGCTGGGCGGGAGAATCTTTGGGGATATATAGGGTCTTACCGGCCAGATCGAGTTGGTTGCGGATGGGCTTGAGCCCGTTATTGGCCGCTTCCGTCCGTTGTATCAGGACTTGTTTGTCGAGGACGATCGGTTCGGTGAACAGATATTTCTCTTTGATCTCGCTGGTGATCGGGATATTGCGGGCAACGGCATCGCAATTGTTCTCTTCAAGCATATCGAAGCTTTCGGCCAGGCTCATCTCCAAAAATATCTGTATTTCCAGACCTGATAATTGGGCGATAGCCTGGCTCAGTTCATATTGGAAACCTTCTATCGTGTCACCTGCCACATAATACCCCGATTGATTGTATTCGGTCACCAGCCGCAGGATTCCTTCTTCTTTGATCTCCGGATAATCGCGTGGGAAGACTTCAGCCTTCGGCATGGTTTTCAGGCGCCATAACATGATCATGGTTGCTACGGCGATTATCAGCAGCCCGGTGTAGACTCCTATCAGTTTCCTCGATTTCATAAGATCAGTTGTTGAATGTGACAGCCACGCCCATTTTCAGGACGAACGGATCCAGCGGATAGTGCGCCAGCGAGAAATAGTTCGGATTGACGAACTTGGAACCCAGGTTATAACCCATCACAAAGAAACGAGCCTGTTTCAGGTGGAAGTTGACGTAGGCATTGACAAGCGGGAAATTGCCGACTTTCACTTCGTCCTGTACCTGGAACTGCTGTGTGGCCGGTTCGTAATACGGGGCGTAGTAAGAAGTGTTATAATACATATTGGCTCCCAATTGCACCATCAGCACCTTTGCTACCTTGAATTTCAGATACATATTGGTATACAGGCTGATTTGAGGCAAAGGCAGTACGCTTTTGTCGCTGCTCAGCTGGTAGGCCACTTCGTTTTCCCATCCGAAAGCGCGGTACATGACATCTTGTTTGATGCGGGCGTTTATCACTTGCAGATTTCCGCTTTTCTGTTCCGGCATTCCTTGTTTGTTGAAGAATACATAGTTCTGTATGCTTTCGACCCCGGCAGACAACTGTGTCCGTGTGGACTCCAGGTTGATCTTGACTCCGGCATAGATTTGCTGGATCATGTTCATATCCCGGTTATCCCACCAGAAATAGCGGGAATGGAAGTGACGCATATAGAAGGAAGGAGTGACATTCTTGATGTATCCTTCCGCACTGATCGTCGCATCTTTTTTTAATAGCTTGAATTTGGTTTGCAGGTTTCCCGTGGCCCGAAATTCCCCGATATCGTCGCCTACGACACAAAGTTCTCCACGGGCATTGTAAGTCAGAATGTTTCCCCGGCGTTTGGAGATTTCGGCTCCGATATATGTCGAGAATTCATCATACACTTGTGTAATCGGAAATTCGATGGTGGAAGGAGAGGCGTTTAACCCGCTTCCATATTCGGGGTCGTAAGACAATCCCGGTATCTGGGCCGGCAACTGGAATTTGCGCTTGTCGAAAGTGGCAAAGGCAGTGATGCCGAACTTGGCCCAGTCTTGAAAACCTTCGCGGAGGGAAAGACCGAACGTATTGCGCAGATTCCAGTAGGAAGTGCGGTCGTCGACACCCGTGCCGTTTTCCAAACCGAATACACGCGGGTATCCATCCGGGGTCAGATAACATTCATTCAGGTTCTCGCCCGCTTCCGATCGGAAACGGCGGCGGTTGTCCTGATATTCCAGTGTATGAATGATACTGGATACGGGAATAAATACTTTCACGGGATTTCCCAGCGTATCCACTTCCCCTTCCAGTTCGCGCTCGAATCCGAGGTTATAATGGTGGCTGAGGAAATACTGTTTGCCACGTACCCGGTTCCATGCCTTGACCGGATAGCGTGTATTGAATGCCTTGGGGTCGTCCTGGTTTCTCTCGCCGGCAAAATATTGGTCCGGGTTAGTGATGACCGAGTCGTTGGCCAAGCCTCCGTTTTCGTAATTGATGAAGTTGAAGTTGCTCAAGTAAGCGTGCGCTTCGTAGCGATCCGACTTGTAACTGCCGAAAAGGCGGTAGCTTAACAGCTTATTACCGTTATTCTTGTAATATCCGCGGCTGTAGATATAGTCCAGGTCGCCACCTACGTTGATCTTCGGACCGAAGTTCATGGTCAGCGTGCCTTTCAGCCGTTCGTTTTTGCTTTCACTTCCCCCCATAGTCGTGTACATCACGTTTGTATAAGGGATTTTCGTGTTGTAGTACTGTGCGTTCTGAGGGTCCGTGATATAATAATCGTAAGCGTCGGCAAACAGGAAATCCCGTGGTTCCTTACGTTCGGAAAAGATGCGGGTTTGTGCCGGTGACCCTGTATTGGCCAGGTAGCCGACTGCCAGCGATTCGGATTCTACCAGCGTGCTGTTGGCGAAATTCAATTTATGCGTGTCCAACGGGGCAATATAAGGATCGCCCAACAGAGGGGTTAGCCGATAGGCCGTGATACGTCTGTTGCTTATTGCTGCGCTGTCTGGAATCAGCAGGCTGTCAGGGACTTCCTGATTGGCTTTGGATAGGTTTCCGAGTGAGAATCCTTTCCGGTCTCCACCTGGTCGGCGTTGTGCATGCAGGGCCGAAGCGGATATTATCAAGAGTAATAATATGTATAGGCTATGCTTCATGAGGGGCAAAGATAGTGATAATGTACCAATATGAACAATGTGCCAATATGCCAATTAATATTAGTTATATTTTTATTGGCATATTGGCACATTTAGCTAAGCGCCTTAATGGCACGTTTGCACATTGGTTATAATCTCCATGCCTTTCTTGATAGCCGCCTCGTTCATCGGGATGAGCTTGTGGTGGCGTTCGGGCAGGGATTTCTTCAAGCCTAACAAAACGTTTTCCAGTTTCACCATCGGAACGATTTTCAGCAGTCCGCCGAGGATCAGCATATTGAATGCTTTCTCGTTTTTCATCTCGGTAGCCGCGTCCATCGCATCCACACGATATACACTGACATCGGTCCGTTTCACCGGTGTATGGATTCCGTATCCGTCATAAATAATGATACCGCCTTTTTTCACCTTGTTTTCGAACTTCTCCATCGAAGGTTGGTTCAGGATGATGGCAATGTCATATTCGTTCAATACGGGAGAGCTAATGCGGTCGTCGCTCAGGATGACGGTTACGTTGGCTGTACCGCCTCGTTGTTCTGGGCCGTAAGAAGGCATCCAACTGACTTCCTTTCCTTCCATCAGGCCGGAATAAGCCAGGATCTTACCCATTGACAAAACCCCTTGTCCACCGAAACCTGCTATTATAATTTCTTGCTTCATTGCTTCAAAAATTAATAATTACTTATTATTCCTTATTCTTGAGATCTCCTAACGGATAGAACGGGAACATATTCTCTTCCATCCATTTGTTAGCTTTCTCAGGTGTCATTTTCCAACCGGACGAGCAGGTGGAAACGAATTCGACAATCGAAGTGCCTTTGCCGGCCATCGAGTTTTCGAATGCCTTGCGAAGCATCTTTTTAGCCTTGCGGACGGCTGCCGCGGTCTGTACGCTCTGGCGGGTGACCAGGCAGGTCCCTTCCAGTTGTGCAAGCAGGTCGCCGATCTTCAAAGGATAACCGTTTAGGGCGATATTACGGCCATACGGACAGGTTGCAGTCGGCATTCCTTCCAGTGTGGTAGGAGCCATCTGACCGCCTGTCATACCATAGATGGCATTGTTGACAAATACGATCACGATATTTTCTCCACGGTTGGCAGCATGGATTGTTTCGGCGGTACCGATGGCAGCCAAGTCGCCGTCGCCCTGGTACGTGAACACCATCTTGCCCGGATTCAGTCGCTTGACGGCTGTCGCGATGGCAGGCGCACGTCCGTGGGCCGCTTCGATCCAGTCGATATCCAGATAGTTATAGGCAAAAACGGCGCATCCGACGGGAGAGATGCCGATCGTTTTATCTTCCATCCCCATTTCGGCGATCACTTCGGCTATCAGCTTGTGTATCACGCCGTGGCTGCAACCGGGACAGTAGTGCATGGGATTTTCATTCATCAACCTGGGTTTTCCATATACCAGGTTTTCCGGTTTTATTATTTCGTTAATTTCCATACTATGAATAATTTTTCAATGTGCTTATATTAATAATGTGGTAATTTGCCTATGTGCCAGTTAAGGAATGCGTCAACAACAATATGGATTGGCACATTGTCTGATTGGCACATTGCCACATTATTAATTTATAAATCTCATCAGATATTGAACCAAGCGGAAACAGATCGCCGCGCCACCGCAATACAGGAATGGCAGCCGGTTTTCAGGGAAGGCGAAGTAGCAAACGACTGCTGCCACTGCCAAAACCATGAATAACCAGGTCAATATCGTATCAATTTTACTTCCGCGAATCATCGTTGTTAATTTATGATTTATGAATTATGTATTACAAATCAATCATAATTCAAAATTCTTTTTCAGCGCATTCAGCACTTCATCCGGCGTGAACACGATACCTCCGAGACGGCCGAAATGTTCAACCTTTACTTTGCCGTTTACGGCCAGACGTACGTCTTCGACCATCTGTCCGGCGTTCAGTTCGACGGAAAGCATGCCCTTTACTTTCTCGGCATAAGCGGCGATCGCTTTTGTCGGGAACGGCCACAAAGTGATGGGACGGAGCAAGCCGAGCTTGATGCCTTCCGCACGTGCTATTTCCACCACCTTCTGGCAGATACGGGCAGAAGAACCGAAAGCGATCAGCAGATATTCGGCATCTTCGCACTGGAACTCTTCGTAGCGGACTTCATTTTCTTCGATCTTCCGATATTTAGCTTGGAAGCGGATGTTGTTCTCCTCCATCTTTGCCGGGTCCAGCTCCAGTGAAGTAATGACATTCGGTTTACGGCCGGCTGTCTTTCCCTGTGTGGCCCACGGGCATTCGGCTATGATTTCTTCCTCTGTACGGCGTGTATGGAAAGGAGGCAATACCACTTTTTCCATCATCTGCCCGATGATGCCGTCTGCCAGAATAATGGCCGGATTACTGTATTTGAAAGCGAGTTCGAAACCCAGTCCGACAAAGTCCGCCATTTCCTGTACGGAAGAGGGAGCGAGCGTGATCAGGCGGTAGTCGCCATGTCCGCCGCCTTTGACGGTCTGGAAATAGTCTGCCTGGCTGGGCTGGATTGTCCCCAGGCCGGGACCGCCACGCATCACGTTTACGATCAGACAGGGCAGTTCGGCTCCTGCGATATAAGATATACCTTCTTGTTTCAGACTGACACCGGGGCTGGACGAGGAGGTCATCACACGTTTGCCCGTACCTGCACCTCCATATACCATATTGATAGCTGCCACTTCACT
>ENA-UEOZ01000559-UEOZ01000559.1-human-gut-metagenome-genome-assembly--contig:-NODE-559-length-23531-cov-4.680950_pt1 | contig 23531 bp, 19 predicted proteins | sample MGYA00242898_ERZ507912 | MGnify/ENA primary metagenome ERZ507912 (study PRJEB26167, sample SAMN06115410) | human gut metagenome | host: Homo sapiens | place: China:Chongqing | collected 2016-04-27... | reverse complement strand
ATGGGTAAAGCGGGTGCTATTACGATGCGTGATGCGTTGAACCAGAATATTACGGAGGCTGAACAACAATATGCAAACGATATAGCCGGTAAGAAGCATAGCAAGGAAGGCGACAAGAAATATGAAGAAATGATTGCTTTGGCTAAAGAAGCAGTTACCAATAATGAAGTGACTGACGATTCTTTACAATCTATAGCCAATTCTTTGTTACTTCGTATGGATAGTTTGGTTTTGGATGTGAAGGCTTATGAGAATCTGGATGCTAAGATCAATGAGTTGGATACAGAACTGGAGAATTCTATCTATACGAAGGAAGGTGTGGTGTTCGACGATTATGAAGATTATTTGGCTGAATTGGAGGAAGCACGAGATGGCGGTACATTTAACCCGAATGAACTTGATAGTATCCAGCCGCGTGCCGATCGTCTTCTGAAAGCCGGTGTTGTGGCTGCTTTGACTGACGGGCAGACGGATAATGTGACAGGGATGATGACGAATCCGAGCTTTACGAAAAGCAATGACGGATGGATTCACGAAAAATGGTAATGGTGACTTCAAGAACGATAATACCAATGTATCTGAGGTTTGGAATGGCCGTGAATGGAATGTTACCCAAGAGTTGACAGGTCTGCCGGAAGGTTCTTATCAAGTAACGATGCAAGGTTTCTATTCTCCAAGTTCACAGAACGACAATAAATGGCAGGAAGGCTGGGGACAAGAAGGTGATGAGACCAATAAGATTTTAGCCTCTTTGTTCGGAAATGATGCTTCAACGCCCCTTCATCATGTGATGGATTTCCCGCAGGATGAAAAGTTGACAGACGATATGGACGAAATTACGTGGGATGCGAGTCTGTCTGGCAAGTATGTATGTCATGGAAAAGCATCTGCACAGGCTGTTTTTGAGGCAAATCCGGAAAATTATCTTAGTACTTTGTCTTGCTATGTGGGTGAAGACGGAATACTTCGTGTGGGGATAAAGATGTCTGGTGTGACATGGAATGCCGCATGGGCAGTCTTCGATAATTTCCAGGTTACTTATTTAGGCGCTGATGATATGTCGGGAGCCAAGTCTGCTTTGGATGTACAGATTCAGGCTGCAAAAGATATGTTGGCAGCAGAATCATTAACTACTCAGGATGCCAAGGATGGGCTGAACAAGGCTATTGAGGAGGCTGTGGCTGTGGCAGACAACCTGACTCCGGAAACTTATAAAGAGCATTTCGATGCTTTGACGGAGGCCATGGAATTTGGTCAGGATGCCATCGATGCAGCTACCGCATTGGAAACGAAAAAAGACAATCATGCGGATAAGTTGGGTTCTACGGGAGAAGGTAGTTATGAAGACTATGCCAATACGGAGGGTTTTGAAGAACTTGATGAGGTAGTATTGGAAATAGACGAAAAGATAAACAGTGACGGTATCTTTGCTTCCATGGAAGAAATCGACGGCTATAATGTCAAGCTTGACAAGGCTTACACTAAGATGATGAGTGGTAACTATGATTATGCTTCGGCCAGCAAGGAGGATAAGTTGGATGTTACAGGCTTAATTATCAATCCGAGCTTCCAAAAACGGACTTATGATGCAACTACGGCTGAATGGAAAGACGCTTCATCTGCAGATGGTTGGACGACTACCGGTGGTACAGCTACGGGTGGATTGAATTATGAAATCTTTAATGATAGTTGTGAAATTCATCAGAAACTCTACAATATGCCGGCTGGTTACTACCGTTTGGTTTACAATGGCTTCTATCGCGGAGGGGATATCACTCCTGCAGCTTTGACCCGCCGCGACAGCACAGAGGAAGTGTTGAACGCAGAGGTATATTTGGAAGGAAAAGAGTCTAAGTGGAACAATAAGTTGGCTTCTATTTTTGACAATGTTCAGGAATATAAGTATACGAGTGGCGATAAAGTATTGCCGGATTCTTTGTTCACGAACGAGTATCAAGATTTGTTGTACCATTGTATTGTCAATGATGTTGCCGGTGCAAAGGCTGCTTTTGAAGATGGAAAATATGAAGGTAACTTTAGTTTCCGTGTAGAAGAAGGTGAAGAGCCGGTATTGGGCGTACGTAAGATCGGCAAGATTACGAACGACTGGGCTTGTTTCGACAATTTCCGCCTATATTATTATGGAGACGGTGATGCTAACATGCCAGATGATTTCGTATCTTCAGTGGAAGAGGCTGTTGCCGACGGCAAGGCTACGGTGGTAAGTTCCGCATGGTACACTATCAACGGTGTGCGTGTGGCTGAACCGAAGCAGCGCGGCATCTACATCCGTCAGGATAAGATGAGCGACGGCACGACTCAATCCGTGAAAGTAATGGTGCGTTGAACCACCGTTATGATATATCAATAAAAATAGGTTCATAGATTAGATTGGAAGGGAGGACGAAGTGATTTCGTCTTCCCTTTTTTGTCATTCAGGCTGCGCGTTACATCGCCGATCCGCCGATAGCGCCAAGGATGGCACTGGCCACGGCAATGATTACATTAAGCAAGGTGTTCCAAACAGTTTTGTTCATAGGCATTGATGTTTTAAAAGTTAAATTACTGAGGGTCAGTTCGTCCCCATATAGAGCGACCAACCTTCTTTTATCTGGCTCATAATGGGCTTCACCCCACATTCCACCCGGCTCATAGCCGCTACCAACGGTGCCATGTGCGAAGGGTCGTACGGGTTGAGGCATTTGTCCGGCGGGAAGCCGGTCAGCACACATACTTTCCGGATGTAGTTTTCCGTGTCGTTACCGTCCTCGGGCGGTGCCCATCGGGCAATGATGTCGCGGACCGTGCGTAAACCATATTTGTGGCAATAGGTGCGCAACACGATGAAGGCCGCGCGGTAGCCCCAGGCCATGCTCCTGAACGTAAAGAACTCCGGGTCGGGCTGTCGTTCGGCCAGTCCTTGCCACAGGTCTGCCGTGCGTCGGATATTGAGAGGGTTGCAGTTACGCAACCCTCTTTGCTTGTTCAGCTTTTCCATTTCCTTCCGGAATTAGATGTCGCCTTCTTCCTCGCTGTCCTCCTCTTCAGGCAAGAAGTCCACCCGTTCGAGCGTGAAAGCCTTGTTGTCGAGCGACATGGCTTTTTTGAGCTTGGTGTTGGGCGTGAAGCAGACGCGGAGTTTGGTGATGTAGGCCGGGTCGTATTTTTCGGCCGTGTCGCTACCCAATCCGTTGGCCACGGTACGGAAACTGCCGATGTCGCCCAGATGGACACGTTTGCCTTCCTGCAGGGCATAGATGATTTGTTCCTGCAAGGCCGACAGAACGGCTAAACAGTCGTGCCGCGTGACGGTACAGGTGCCACTGATGCGTGTGGCAATCTCCTCGATTCCGATTTTGGAGAGGTTGACGATGAAACCGTAATACTTGCCCGGTGCTTCCGGGTTGCGCGGGTCTTTGCGTTCGATGACTTTGTAGTTCATAATGTTTTTGTTTTTAAAAGTTTGTTTTTTGATTTTGTAACTCTCTTGTCGTCCGGATGACAATGCAAAGGTATGTCGGCCCGGCGGAAGGGGTGTGCATTATTGCACATTCGTGCACGTTTCTGCCGTTTTCTGCGCAAAAATGTGCATTTCTGCCTGTTTTATAGTGGCTTTCCTCTTTCGTTACCTACATGTTGCGGTTCGAGTCGTACGGCCATTCGCGGAAATCGTCGTCCGTCTCCTCCGGCTTGCCGAGGATGTCGATGACCATTTTGTATTGCCGGGGCGTGAAGCTCCGTTGCCTGATGCCGAAGTGCAGCGCTGTGAGGCGTGCCCACAGGTCGCGTTCGGCCCGTAATACTTTGAACAGCCTCCGTCGTGCGTTCCGTTCGGTGGAGTCGGGAAAATACAAAGTTGCCAGTCTCGTCACGTCGTACAAATTCTTTTTCATAATACATTTCTATTTGTTAGTTAATAAAATGGTTATAAAATCCGGCCCGGGAGGCCGGATGTATTTCATGTTTCCGGTTAATGTGGCACTTGCCCGTACGCAGGGCTGAATTTTAAATATTCCTTTTTATTTGCTTGTGTTGTATGAATTTCGTAATTTTGGACGATTTTTTACGGATGGGATATGGAAAATAAATTGTTCCGTTTTACGGATATATTCAAGGAAACCTTGTGGGGAGGACACCGTATACTCCCGTTCAAGGGGTTGAAAGCCGATGAACGGCTGATAGGTGAGAGTTGGGAACTGTCCGGCATTCCGGGCAATGAATCGGTTGTGGCAGGCGGTGCGTACGACGGGATGCCCCTTACGCAGTTGGCCGAGAAGGGCGGAAGCGCTTTGTTGGGCGAGGAGAACTTCAAACGTTTCGGCACACGTTTTCCCTTGCTTGTCAAATTTATCGACGCGGCCCAGCCTCTTTCCGTGCAGGTGCATCCGGATGACGAGTTGGCGCAGCGTCGCCACGGCTGTCCGGGCAAGACGGAGATGTGGTATGTGGTGGACGGAGCACCGGGAGCTTATCTGTTGGATGGGTTCAGCCGACAGGTGACAGCGGACGAATATGCGGCGCGCGTGGCCGACCAGACTCTGCCCGAAGTGCTCCGGCGTTATGACGTGCGTCCGGGCGACGTATATTATTTGCCGGCCGGGCGGGTACATAGTATCGGTACGGGTTGTTTTATCTGCGAGATACAGCAAAGCAGCGACGTGACTTATCGGATTTATGATTTCGGACGTGTGGACAGCGAAGGGCGGCCGCGCCAGCTTCATGTGGAAGAAGCCAAGGAGGCGATAGACTACACCGTGACGGAGCCGGAGACGCGTCGCGAAATAGAGGCCAATGTGCCGGCCGAACTGGTAAAAAGTCCGTTTTTCACGACCAGTGCTTATCGGTTGACCGAGCCGATGACGTGCGATTACGCCGATTTGGACAGTTTTGTCATTTTGATTTGTACGAAAGGAGCTTGCCGGGTGTCCTGCGGTGAAGAAGAAGTGAAGCTCACTGCCGGACATACGCTTTTGGTGTCGGCCGAAGCGGAGAATGTGACGCTTGTGCCTGAAGGCGAGACTACGATATTGGAATCATACGTGTAATTCAAAACCATTTCTATCTTATATGAATAAAATCAGCATGAAAATTTTCACAGTGTGGGCCGTGGCCGCCATGTGGTTTGCCACATCTTGTACCTCTTATAAGACCGTACCTTATATGATCAACAGTGCGGAGGTCGACCTCGATTCGAGTGCCGTGCTTTATGAGGCGCGTGTCATGCCTAAGGACGAACTGACCATCACGGTGAATTGTCCGGAAGACGCCGAAGCGGTCATCCCTTTTAATCTGACGGCTACACCGGCTGTGGGACAGGGACGCGGGACATTGACCTCGCAACCTACTTTGCAGACTTTTCTGGTGACGAACGAAGGTACCATCAACTATCCGGTTCTCGGCACATTGAAAGTGGGAGGGATGACGGTGAACCAGGTGGAAGACTTGATTGCTTCCAAAATCGAGGGTACTTATCTGAAGACCCGGCCGGTGGTGACGGTGCGTTTGAGCAATTATAAGATTTCGGTGTTGGGCGAAGTGACCAGCCCGGGTACTTACACCGTGCCTTCCGAGAAGGTTTCGATTTACGGGGCTTTGGCCTTGGCCAAGGACATGACCGTTTACGGACGTCGCGACAATGTGAAACTCATCCGTGAGGACGCTACGGGAAAGAAGACGATTCACGAGTTGGACCTGAACGATGCCAATATCATCAAGTCGCCATATTTTTACTTGCAGCAGAACGACGTGCTGTATGTGACGCCCAACAAGACGAAGGCCAAGAACTCAGATATCGGTTCGAGCACGAGCTATTGGGTAAGCTCTATCAGTATCCTGGTGTCTATCGCTTCGTTGGTGACCAACATCCTGCGATAGCCCTGCGTAGGGATAAAATCCGGACACCCTAAAGTCCGTTTTTTAATCGGTGCAGAACCGTAAATCAATCTGCGCCAAACGGAAAATCAATCTCAGGCGAACGATTTTCCGTTTGGCGCAGATTGTTTTTTCTTTTTAAGCAGGTTGCTTACCTGTTTGTTATCAGGCATTTCCATTTCTTGTTTTTTTTAATTTTTCGTATGCTGGTACTTGATTTTTTTATAACTTTGCAGCATTCACACTAAACACTATAACATTATTTGAATTATCATGAGAAAAGTAGCATTGATTACCGGTATTACGGGTCAGGACGGTTCCTATCTGGCCGAGTTTTTGGTTGAAAAAGGATATGAGGTGCATGGCATCATGCGCCGTTCCTCCTCTTTCAATACCGCACGTATCGAGCATTTGTATTTGGACGAATGGGTGCGCGACATGAAGAAGAGCCGTCTGGTGAACCTGCATTGGGGCGACATGACGGACAGCAGTTCGCTGATTCGGATTATCAGCGACATCCACCCCACGGAAATCTATAACCTGGCTGCACAGAGCCACGTGAAAGTGTCGTTCGACGTGCCGGAATACACGGCCGAGGCTGATGCCGTGGGCACGCTCCGCCTCTTGGAGGCCGTGCGTATCTGCGGGTTGGAGAAGACTTGCCGCATTTATCAGGCTTCCACGTCCGAACTGTTCGGCAAGGTGCAGGAAGTGCCGCAACGGGAGACCACGCCTTTCTATCCGCGTTCGCCCTACGGCGTGGCCAAGCAATACGGTTTTTGGATAACGAAAAACTATCGTGAGAGCTACGGCATGTTTGCCGTGAACGGAATCTTGTTCAATCACGAGAGCGAACGCCGTGGCGAGACTTTCGTGACGCGTAAGATTACGTTGGCGGCCGCCCGTATCGTACAGGGCTTCCAGGACAAACTGTATTTGGGTAATCTGGATGCGCGCCGCGACTGGGGGTATGCCAAAGATTATGTGGAGTGCATGTGGCTGATTTTGCAGCATGAGACGCCGGAAGATTTCGTCATCGCCACGGGCGAAATGCACACTGTGCGCGAGTTCTGTACGTTGGCGTTCCAGAACTTGGGCGTGGAACTGAAGTGGGAAGGCAGCGGCGTGGACGAAAAAGGTATCGACGCGGCTACGGGCAATGTGCTCGTGGAAGTCGATCCGAAATATTTCCGTCCGTGCGAGGTGGAACAGCTCCTCGGCGACCCGACGAAGGCCAAGACCCTTTTGGGCTGGAATCCCACGAAGACGACATTCCCCGAACTGGTGCGCATCATGGTGGAGCATGACATGAAATTCGTGAAGAAACTGCACCTGAAAGCCCAGTTGGATAAAGAATAAGACGGTTATGTTGGATAAGAATGCTAAGATATATGTGGCGGGACATCACGGATTGGTGGGTTCCGCCATTTGGAATAACCTGATGCAGCGGGGGTACACGAATCTGGTAGGCCGTTCGCACCGGGAATTGGATTTGTTGGACGGCGCGGCTGTGAAGGCTTTTTTCGACACAGAACAGCCGGAAGCCGTGGTGTTGGCCGCCGCCCACGTGGGAGGCATCATGGCCAATTTGCAGTATCGTGCGGATTTCATCTACCAGAACTTGCAGATACAGCAGAACGTCATCGGCGAGAGTTTCCGCCACGGGGTGAAGAAGTTGCTCTTTTTGGGCAGCACGTGCATTTATCCGCGCGAGGCTCCGCAGCCGATGAAAGAAGAGGTATTGCTCACGTCTCCGTTGGAATATACCAACGAGCCGTATGCCATCGCCAAGATTGCGGGGCTGAAGATGTGCGAGAGTTTCAACCTGCAATACGGTACGAACTACATCGCCGTGATGCCGACAAACCTTTACGGGCCGAACGACAATTTCCATTTGGAGAACAGTCATGTGTTGCCGGCCATGATTCGTAAGATTCATTTGGCCAAGTGCCTGAACGAAGGGGACTGGGAGGCTGTGCGCAAGGATATCGGTCTGCGTCCCGTGAGCGTGGTGTGCGATGGCGTGAAGCGGGTGGTGGACGCCGCTTCTGCCGAAGCGGACATCCTCGACGTGCTGGCGCATTACGGCATCACGCCGGAGGCTGTGACGTTGTGGGGTACCGGCAAACCGTTACGTGAGTTCCTTTGGAGCGAAGAGATGGCGGATGCCAGCGTGCACGTACTGTTGAACGTGGATTTCAAGGACACGTATGCACCGGGCGAACGGGATATCCGAAACTGCCACATCAACGTGGGGACGGGCAAGGAGCTGTCCATCCGCGAAGTGGCCGAGAAGATTATGGCTGAAATCGGTTTCAAGGGCGAATTGCGTTGGGATGCCTCCAAACCGGATGGCACGATGCGCAAGCTGACGGACGTGACGAAGCTCCACCGTCTCGGCTGGCACCACACGGTGGAGATAGACGAAGGGGTGCACCGTTTGTATGAATGGTATCTGAAAGGCATCTGTATCAATCATCAGGGACACTAATATATATAGTAAGGTATAGGATATGAAAAAGTTGTTGTCGCTTCCGCCGAATTTGGTGGCGTGCTTCCATGAGATAGAGCGGGCCGACCGGAAAGAGTGGTTTTGTACGTCGGATCCCATCGGGCATAAGTTAGGTTCGGGGGGAGGAACGGCATGGCTGTTGCAGGCCTGCAAGGCGTCCGAGACGGACGAAGGAGAAACATTTGCGGCGTGGCTGTCGCGTGAGAAACGCATCCTGCTGCATGCCGGAGGGCAGAGCCGGCGTTTGCCGGCCTACGCGCCTTCGGGGAAAATACTGACTCCGGTGCCGGTGTTCCGGTGGAAGCGGGGACAACGCTTGGACCAGAACCTGCTGTCGCTGCAATTACCCCTTTACGAGCAGATTATGGAGCGTGCGCCGCAGTCGTTGCATACGTTGATAGCCAGTGGCGACGTGTATATCCGTACCGACCGGCCTTTGCAGGACATCCCCGAGGCCGATGTGGTGTGCTACGGGCTGTGGGTAGACCCGAGCCTGGCTCAAAACCATGGGGTATTCGTATCGGACCGCCGGTCGCCGGAGAGGTTGGCTTTCATGTTGCAGAAACCCAGTGTGGCCGAGTTGGGCGCACTGATGAGCAAGCACTTGTTCCTGATGGACATCGGGATTTGGTTGCTGAGCGACCGGGCGGTAGAACTGATGGTGAAGCGTTCTTATCGTGACGGCCGGTTGTCTTTTTACGATATGTACTCTGAGTTCGGTCTGGCATTGGGCGACCGCCCTACGCTGGACGACTCGGAACTGAACAGCCTGACGGTGGCCATCTTGCCTTTGGAAGGCGGGAACTTTTACCATTACGGGACGAGCCGCGAGATGATTTCTTCCACATTGGCCGTGCAGAACATCGTGACGGACCAACGGGAAATCATGCACCGCAAGGCCAAACCCCATCCGGCCATGTTCGTACAGAATGCCGAAGTGGAAGTGACGTTGGGGGCCGCGAACTCGGAACTTTGGATAGAGAACAGCTTCGTGGGGCGCGACTGGACATTGGCGTGCCGCAACATTATTACGGGGGTGCCTGAAAACCGTTGGTCGCTGAAGTTGGCTGATGGTTTGTGCATCGATGTGGTGCCGGTGGGCGAGGAGGCTTTTGCTGCCCGTCCTTACGGTTTCAACGATGCCTTCAAGGGTAACCTGTCGGATGGGGCGGTCTTGTATCAGGGCATGCCCGTGACGGAGTGGCTGGCCGGGCGCGGCCTGAAACCGGAAGACATAGAGGAAAACCATGATTTGCAGGCGGCCCGTTTGTTTCCTTTGTGCGACAATGTGGAGGATTTGGGACGGGCGATGCGTTGGATGACCACCGAACCGGAACTGGAAGAAGGACGGAAGGTATGGCGGTCGGCCCGTAAGATGTCGGCCGACGAACTGTCGGCGTATGCCAACCTGCATCGCCTGACGCGCCAACGTGAGGTGTTCCGGACGAGGAATCTGCCTTTGTTGGCTGCCCATTATGAGCGCAGCGTGTTCTATCAGTTGAATCTGGACGAAGTGGCTCGCGGTTATGCCGCTGGGAGCTTGCCTTTGCCGGATGTGTTGCCGGAGAGTGCCGACGGACTGACGCGCATCAGCGATGCGATGTTCCGTGCCCGTGTGGCCGACCTGAAAGGTGAAGACGGACGGAAATATGAAGAACAGGCTTTCGGATTGATGCGCAAGATGCTGACCGGCACGGCCTGTGCGGTTCGGCAGTCGCCCCGTTTGTCGGTTTATGCGGACCAGATCGTGTGGGGGCGCAGTCCGGTGCGTATCGACTTGGCCGGAGGATGGACGGACACGCCGCCCTACAGCCTGATGGAGGGCGGGAACGTGGTGAACCTCTCCATCGAGCTGAACGGGCAACCCCCGTTGCAGGTGTACGTGAAGCCTTGCCGGGAACGTCATATCGTGATGCGTTCCATTGATTTGGGCGCGATGGAGGTGGTGCGTACGTATGACGAACTTGCGGCCTTCAACAAGGTAGGCTCTCCTTTTTCCATTCCGAAGGCAGCATTGGTGTTGGCCGGTTTCCACCCGGATTTCAGTGCGGAAGTCCATGCGTCGTTAGAGGCGCAGTTGGAGGCTTTCGGGGCGGGTATCGAGATTACATTGCTGTCTGCCATTCCGGCCGGTTCCGGACTCGGGACAAGTTCTATTCTGGCTTCTACCGTGTTGGGAGCCGTCAATGACTTCTGCGGGCTGGGATGGGACCGTTATGAAACGGGCAACCGTACGCTTGTGCTGGAACAGTTGCTGACTACGGGCGGAGGTTGGCAAGACCAATACGGCGGTATCTTGCTGGGCGTGAAATTGCTTCAGACCCAACCGGGGGCTTGCCAACAGCCTTTGGTGCGCTGGTTGCCCGACTACGTGTTTACTGCACCTGAGTACCGAAAATGCCATTTGTTGTATTATACCGGCATTACACGTACGGCCAAGAACATCCTGGCGGAAATCGTGAAAGGGATGTTCCTGAACGAGACCGGCCGTTTGGAGTTGTTGGGCGGGATGAAGACACATGCCTTGGATATGTACGATGCCATACAGCGGAACAGTTTTGAGGAGACCGGTCGTTTGGTCAGGAGGTCATGGATGCAGAATTGCCGTTTGGACGCGGGGACGAATCCTGCGGCTGTCCGTGCGATTATTGAGAAAATAGACGACCTGTGCCTGGGGTATAAGTTGCCCGGTGCGGGGGGCGGCGGTTTCCTTTACATGATGGCCAAGGACGAAGAGGCGGCGGCCCGTATCCGGAAAATCTTAGTACAGGAGGCGGTGAACGACCGTGCCCGTTTTGTAGAGATGAGTTTGTCGGAAAAGGGATTGGAAGTGAGCCGTAGCTAAGGTTTATCCTTTCTTTCTTGCCGATAGAAAAACGTGCGCCCCCGGAAACTATAAAGGTTTCCGGGGGCGTATGTCTTCGTGGACAGGACGGCGGATTACCGGTCCTTGTACATGTTTTCGTAATACTTCTGGTAGTCTCCGCTCGTCACGTTGTCCATCCATTCCTGATTGTCGAGATACCAACGGACGGTTTTCTCGATGCCTTCTTCGAATTGCAGGCTGGGTTCCCAGCCCAGTTCGTCTTTCAGTTTGGTGGAGTCGATGGCGTAGCGTAAGTCATGCCCCTTGCGGTCGGTCACGTAAGTAATCAGGTCGAGCGAATAGCCTTCCGGGTGGCCGAGCAACCGGTCTACCGTACGGATGACGACTTTGATGATGTCAATGTTCTTCCATTCGTTGAAGCCGCCGATGTTGTACGTCTCTGCCACCTTGCCCTTATGGAAGATTACGTCGATGGCACGGGCGTGGTCGATGACGTAAAGCCAGTCGCGCACGTTTTCCCCTTTGCCGTAGACCGGGAGGGGCTTGCGGTGGCGGATATTGTTGATGAACAGCGGAATCAACTTTTCCGGGAATTGGTAAGGACCGTAGTTGTTGGAACAGTTGGTTACGATGGTCGGCATGCCGTAGGTGTCGTGGAAAGCACGGACGAAATGGTCGCTGCTGGCTTTGGAAGCGGAGTAGGGACTGTGCGGGTTATATTTCGTGGTTTCCAGGAAGAAAGCCTCGCCGTATGCCAAGTGATGTTCCGAAGATGAGGCCGTAGTGGTGAAGGGCGGTTCGATGCCTTCGGGATGCGTCAGTTCCAATGCCCCGTACACTTCGTCGGTCGAAATGTGGTAGAAGCGTTTGCCCTCGTAGCCTTCCGGCAGGGATTCCCAATACTCTTTGGCCGCTTGGAGCAGGCTGAGCGTTCCCATGACGTTGGTACGTGCGAAAGTGAAAGGGTCTTTGATGCTCCGGTCCACGTGGCTTTCGGCGGCCAGATGGATGATGCCGTCCACATGGTATTGCCGGATGAGTTCGCTCATCTTGTCGAAATCGCAAATGTCCGCTTTGACGAAAGTATAGTTCGGCCGGTCTTCGATGTCTTTCAGATTGGCCAAGTTTCCGGCGTAGGTCAGCTTGTCCAGGTTGATAATATGGTAGTCCGGATATTGGTTGACGAAAAGGCGTACCACGTGGCTGCCGATGAAGCCGGCTCCTCCGGTAATGATGATATTTCTTTTAAAATCCATGATGTGCTGCATTATTGATATAAGTTTTCTGAATAATCAAACAACCATTCGGCATCTTTCAGGCGAGGATGATGCTTGTCCTTTTCCGACAGGATGATTTTGTCGGAAGGAATGCGCCAGTTGATGTCGAGGTCTGGGTCGTCCCATGCCAGTGCTCCTTCGCTTTGCGGGGCATAAAAGTTGTCGCATTTATATTGGAAAATAACTTCCGGCGAGAGCACGCTGAAGCCGTGGGCAAAACCGCGGGGGATAAAGAACTGGCGATGGTTTTCTTCTGTCAGCTCTACGGCTACGTGCTGGCCGAACGTGGGCGAGCCTTTGCGGATATCCACGGCCACATCCAATACGGCACCTTTGATGACGCGTACCAGCTTGCTTTGTGCGTATGGCGGTTTTTGAAAATGAAGACCGCGCAGTACGCCGTAACTGCTCTTACTTTCATTGTCTTGTACGAAATGTACGGTGCGGACTAACCGGTCGAAATCCCGTTGTGAGAAAGATTCGAAAAAATAGCCTCTTGCATCGTTGAACAACCGAGGTTCGATAATCACTACGCCTTCGATGGCGGTTTGAATGACTTCCATAATAAATAGTAAACTTTATTGTATGCAAAGATAGTTTTTTTTATCGAAAGGTAGCAGACTTTAGGATAAAATCGTATATTTGCAAGGATGAAAAATATTTAAATGATTACATCATGGAGACTTGTCATTGGGTTTTGGTCGGCTGGTTGATTTTTGACTTGCTGGTGTTTATATGGGCATGGTGGGATAATTTGTATTATTCGCACGATATGAAAAATAAGTTCAAACGTCTGAAAGAGACGTTGACCGAAGAATAGAATGATATGCAGGCAGGATATAAGTTTCTCGTGAGGATGCTGTGCGGGCTGTGTCTGGTCGGAGGATTTGCAGCCTGTCAGAAAGTGGATTTACCTTCGGAAGAGGGGGAGGATACGGAACAACCCGGGCAAACGGACGATAAGCCGGGGAATGAAGGCCATGAACCGGGAGGGGCAGACGAACCGGAAGACGAGGTTCCCCTGCCACCTGAGTATGAGGGTGCCTGGACGGTAGCCGGGATATTGTCGGAGTATGAAGGGGTAGACTTGGATACGGATTATGAGGAAATGGTCGTGGGGTATATCGTAGGGGCGTGTGACCGTACGCTGAAGAATGCCCTGTTTACGATTGACGAGATACGGGCTGCCGACGTAAACTCGAACATTCTGATTGCGGATTCGAAAGATGAAAGGGATGCTTCGCGTTGCATGCCGGTAGAGCTTAAAAAGGGTACGGATGTGCGGGAAGAAGCCAATCTTGTGGATAATCCGGAGGCCTTGGGGCGTCGGATAGGTTTGTTGGGATTGGTGAAGACTTATTTCAAAGTGGTCGGACTGAAAAACGTAGCTTATCATGAGTGGCTGACGAATAGCGGGGACGTGGAAGAGCCGGATCCGGAACCCGAAGAACCGGAGGAGCCAGAAGAGCCCGAAGAACCGGAAGAACCGGAAGAACCGGAAGAACCGGAGAAACCTACTCCCGACCCAGATCCGGAACCGGGACCGATTCAAAAAGATACTATAATTATAGACTCACAGCCGGGACATATAGAAGGTGGTCGGTCGATTGGACATAAATGATAACACCATGGAAGTCAGATGTTTTTTATATAGTTGTATTCTCCTGTTGGGTTTAGGAGGAGAAGTCGTTTCAGCACAAACCTTCAGGCGTATAAAGAATGTTCGTGAACTGGAGGACGGTGCGCATTATGTCTTGGCCGGATATTGTGCGGCACATCCAGACTCGTTGTACGTGATGGCATCGCAGGATAAAACCGGTACGGGGAAGAAAAACCGCGCTGCACGCAAGCTTCCCTTAGACAAAAACGGTAGAATCTGCATAGCAGACGGGAAGACTGCCGTTTTTGAATTATCGGTAGATGGGAAGATTTATGCGTTTCGTGATATAGCTTTGGATGCATGGTTGGCGTACTCGACAGGAAGTGTAAGCGGCTCTTCATCGGCTGGTTTGTACACATTGACGGATAAAGAATTAAAGGACGCTTCGACATCTACGAAGAAATGGTATAAGACTTTCGAAGTGGGTGATTATTTCGTATCCGGAGGTAAAACGGCTTTATTGACGAAGCAGGCAATCAATACTTCAACAAAGGCTGCGCAGTTCCATTTGGCATTGGATGGATATGGGCCGAATTTTAAATTGTATTGGCGAGTGGATTATGGTGATTCCTTATTTATCTATAAGGAGGTGCAATCACCAACATTGGAAAGAAGGGAAGACGACGACTGGACTTTCAAAGGAGACTGGCTGGCTGATTCTTTGTTTGCATTGGATTATGCTCAAGCCCGACGGATTGATTTTACCGAAATAGCCCTACCACAAGGGAAAAGTATGGTGGGCGACGGGAAGATGCCCAAAGGATATGTCTGGACCTACGTGCGTAAGGGAGAGGCCGGACGTTTGCCGGAAGGATGGCCCAACGTGGTTGAAATCGACCGGAAAGACGAGGACATACAAGGAAATGCTGTGACTCGGATGGTGGGGTGCGGCAGTTGTACCTTAGGACCTAAATATTCCTTCACGGTACCGGAAGAAACGGGAATCGTGTGGTACAGGAAGGCGGAGAACGATGGAGGGTGGCTGACTGTAGGTTTGCCGTATGCCGTGAAGAAAGTGGCCTGGGAAGATGCGGATGGAGAAACCATAGCGTCGGAACGCCTTTGTTTTGAAGAGATAACCGGTGACGGAGCCGTATTCCGGGAAATGGAAGCCGATGAGGCTTGGCAAGCCGGAATGCCGTATCTTTGGAGACCTTCGGAACCTCGTGAATCCGTAGTCTGCTTTTATGGAGAGGACACGGTCGTGCAACCTCAGGAGAGTGACGTGGAAACAACGGACGGTTTTTATGCCGTGTTCGGTCGGTATGATATTAAAGATGACGGGAAGACCGTATTTCTGTTGGATGACAGCGGTACACGTTTTGTGCGGGCGGCTGCTGGAAGCTGGGTGGCACCCGGTAGAGGGTATTTGGTGTATACCGGAACCGCTTTTCACTCTGTGCGTTTGATTGAAAATGAGTTGCCTGCCGGGGCGGAGGGGATAGGGACTCGGATGGGCGGCTGCCTTTTGCCGGTTTATGGAACGGATGGCATAAAGAGGGGAGAGATTTGTCCCGGTGGATATATTCCGGAGGAATGGCCTGAAGGCATGTATATCACTCCGTTCGGGAAAATGATAAAGAAGTAGGGACTTCCGGTTATTATTTACTGAACAGTTCGAAGGTAATTTTATATCCGAAGCCTATTTGTTTGAAGTTTTCCAGAGAGAGGAACAGTCCCATGTCGAACACGAAGGTTCCGATACCGTAACCCAATTCGAAATAAGGCCCTAAATGGTCCATGGTGAGCATGTTGAGATATAAACGTTCGTTCTGTACATGGTTGGTGTATTTGATAAGATGGCGTAGCACAAGAAACGGGGCTTCGTAAGAGATGTGTCCTCTGACGTAGTAGGGAGATGCGTTATACCATCGGCCGTTTAAAGCTTGGAATACTCCTCCGATTTCGTCGTTCCATCCTTCGGGGAGGTTACTTTTGCGGAAGTTGACGAAATCTACGAAATAAGTTTCTTCCTGATTGGTGAACAGTCCCATTCCGATACGGTAATACAGGTTGGAGAGGAGGCCCGTACGGATGTGGTGTTGCATGTCGAATTCAATGCGTTCATAAACGCCTGTACTTTTGAATATGTTTCTGAGTCCACGCTCGTAGTCCACGATGAAAGTCGGGAAACGGGACTTCAGGTTGATTTTCTGTCGGCCGTTCATGTAATAGTATTGGCCGGGAGTCCATTCCACCCGAATGCGCGGTGCGAAACTGTTATACTGCGGCCGTATGTTGGCCTGTAAGCCTTCTGCCACGTTTTCTGGAAGTTCCACCTGTCGGAAACTTTCTTCAGGATGCTCGGCCGGTGTACGGCGATGGAACATGAATCCCAGTTCTACGGACAGGCCGTTGGTGATTTCGAGGTGGTTGCTGATTTCAAAATTCAAGTCTTTGAAAAGGTCCAGGTTCAGTTTGTCGAAGTCGATGATGCTGTCCGACGGAATCTTTTTGAGTTCATCGATAATGCGGCTGTTCCCGATGCGGTTGCCGTTTCCGACGTTGATTTTTACCGTTCCCATGTGTTCCGGCCAATATTGATATTCGGCACCTACATTCCAATAAAATTCGTTGTGAGTGAAGTTATATCCTAAGCGTGTCCCGACGTGAAGGGATTGGCTGTTTCGGAATGTGGTGTTGAACTTCAAATCTTGCCGGTAGGCGATGCCGGTCGTTTTGCTGTAACTGAACATCAGCGGATTGATGAAGGGAGAGTTCTGCAACGTGGCATTGTTGCTTAGTTTCCAGTCACTATCGGTCAGGAAGAAGTCGCCCACCGAGCCCCAGATGTTTTTCTTGAAAGGCTGGGTCGTTTCTTTCTGTATGTATTTCATGGAATCCATCCGTGCCTTGTACCTTTTATATATATACAGTTCGGAGTTGTCCAAAGGAGTGGGCCGCAGAGAGTCGAAACGGGCAAAGTCCTTTGTATAGGCCTGACGGTCACATTGTAGGGAAAAAGATGCGGTGAGGTTGTAGTTCGGTTTGGAAATGCTGTCTTCCGGTGTGTTGCGACGGTGATGTATTTCCTTATAAGTCAGGCTGGATTCGTAATATCCTTCCATGATATTGAAAGCAAAGGCAAACGATGCGTTGATGTCGTTTTTCACCGGCAGATATTCCGTGTCGGTACCGATGTCTCCCATGGTGATGCGGCAATCGAAAAGCAACAAATCGGCTTGTCCTTTGAATGAAATCTCGCGTACGCTCCATACTCCTTCCGTAATCGTCATTCTTCCGTCCAACAACTGGAAGCTTTTGTTACGGGGGATAAAACGAATGTGGTATTCGATGCGTTGTTGCCGGTCGCACGACACGGAGTCGATGGCGTAGCGGTAGTATTTATTGCTGTTGGGAGCCAAAGGGGAGAGCAGACGTTGCCCCATCAGGTAAGGGGCATAGATGTTGACGTTGAAATAATCCGTAATGCCCGGTATTTCACGAGCCTCGCCCAACGTGCCGGTATAAGCCTTGATTTTCTGGTCGTATATGTTGGGAGCGGTGTAGTGCAGGTCGCTGTATGTCTCTACGATAAAACGGTTGGCGTCTTTCGGAGTTCTGAACAATCCCGGAATGAAACGGAATCCCCGGTTTTTCTTGATGATATCCAGTTGGGCTTTGATGTATAGCTCTGCGCGGTATTCGTGGATGAAGTCCATATATTGTGAAGCGGCATGGTGCATCCGGCTGATGATGGAGTCGGCGGCTTCCAAGCGCGCTTGCATCACCAGAGGAAAGGACAGCATGCATCCCCACAATATATATCGTATGAAACTCACGTTTATCGGTTTTCAAAGTGATACTGGCAAAGATAATAATAAAAATGGATATTGTGTATCGCTGTTTTTTCTTAATTTTGTGCCCAAATTCACATACACGATATTTATGGGCGGTTTTTTCGGCGTCATCTCAAAGACGCAGTGCGTGGCCGATTTGTTTTACGGCACAGATTATAATTCTCATTTAGGTACGCGGCGTGGCGGATTGGCCACTTATAGTAAAGAGCATGGTTTCATCCGCTCGATACATAATTTGGAGAGTACTTATTTCCGGACGAAGTTTGAGGACGAGTTAGGGCAGTTTAAAGGGAATGCCGGTGTCGGTATCATCAGTGATACGGATGCACAGCCTTTGTTGATGAATTCGCATTTGGGGCGTTTTGCGATCGTGACGGTAGCGAAAATCAATAATGCGGAAGACCTGGCCGCAAAGCTTCTGGAGCAGGGCATGCATTTCTCGGAGTTCAGTTCGGGTAAGATTAATCCTACGGAACTGATAGCTTTGCTTATTAACCAAGGACAGACTTTCGTGGAAGGCATCGAACACATGTATAAGGAAATCAAAGGGTCTTGTTCCTTGTTGTTGCTGACGGAAGATGGCATTATAGCTGCAAGAGACAGTTGGGGGCGCACGCCGGTCGTAGTCGGTAAGAAAGAAGGAGCGTATGCCGTAACCGGGGAGTCTACGGCATTTCCCAATCTGGATTACGAGACCGTGTATTATCTTGGTCCCGGCGAGATTGTCCGGTTGCAGGCCGAGGGGATGGAGTGTTTGCGCCGTCCGCACAAGCGCATGCAAGTCTGTTCCTTCCTTTGGGTGTATTACGGTTTCCCCACGTCCTGCTATGAGGGTAAGAACGTGGAAGAGTTCCGTTTTGCCTGCGGCAAGAAGATGGGAGAGCGAGACCGGGCGGAAGTGGATTGTGCCTGTGGTATACCGGATTCCGGTATCGGTATGGCTTTGGGGTATGCGGCAGGAAAGGGAGTGCCCTATCAGCGTGCCATCTCCAAGTACACTCCTACATGGCCCCGGAGCTTCACGCCGAGCAATCAGGAGATGCGTTCCTTGGTGGCCAAGATGAAACTGATAGCCAACCGCGACATGCTGAAAGACAAGCGCGTGCTTTTCTGCGATGATTCCATCGTGAGGGGGACGCAACTGCGCGACAATACGAAAATCTTATTCGACTATGGAGCCAAAGAGGTGCACATGCGTATCGCTTGCCCTCCGTTGATTTACGGTTGCCCGTTTATCAATTTCACTTCGTCGAAAAGCGATATGGAGTTGATTACGCGTCGGCTGATCAAGGAGTTCGAGGGGGATGAGAACAAGAACTTGGAGAAATACGCGCAGACGGGGTCGCCGGAATACCAACGTATGGTGGATACGATAGCCGAACGCCTGAACCTCTCCTCCTTGAAGTTCAACACGCTGGAAGACCTGATAGAAGCCATAGGCTTGCCTAAATGTCAGGTATGTACGCATTGTTTCGACGGGAGCAGCCGCTTTACCTTGGAAGAGGATAATACGGATGAATAGCGCTTGTCCTCCGGGGACGACGGATGAACGTGGTACCGTAAGCAGAAGAGCCGTATGAGTGCATTTTATATCATACTGACAACGGCTCTTTATTTCCTTCTGCTGTTTGTCGTCTCCCGTAAGGCCGGTGGGGCGGGGGACAACGATACGTTTTTCCGGGGCAACAGACGGTCGCCTTGGTGGGCCGTGGCGTTCGGCATGATAGGGGCTTCCTTGTCGGGCGTGAGTTTCGTGTCGGTACCGGGAATGGTACGGGACGTGGATATGACCTACATGCAGATGTGTGTAGGTTTCTTTTTTGGGTATCTCGTAGTGGCTTTCGTATTGTTGCCTTTGTATTATAAGCTGAACCTGACCTCTATTTATACTTATCTGGATGTCCGGTTCGGCAAGACGGCCTATCGCACCGGAGCTTCTTTTTTCTTGTTGTCTAAAATGTTGGGAGCCGCCGCCCGGTTGTATTTAGTGTGCCTGATTTTGCAAAATTATGTGTTCGGAAGCATGGGCGTTCCGTTCGAGATTACGGCGGCCGGAACGGTTTCCCTGATTTGGCTGTACACTTTCAGGGGAGGCATAAAGTCGTTGGTGTGGACCGACGCTTTGCAGACTTTATGTCTGATAACGGCATTGGTATTGATTTTGTACCAACTGTGCTGCTTGAATGATTTTACGGTAACTGAGGCGATACGGCATGTAACGGAAAGCCCTTACGGCCGTTGGATAGAGTGGGACGATTGGACTTCACGGCAACATTTCGCGAAACAGTTCTTCAGCGGTGTTTTCATTGTGATTGTCATGACGGGACTGGATCAGGACATGATGCAAAAGAACCTCACGTGCAAGAACCTGCGTGATGCGCAGAAAGACATGTGTTCGTACGGTTTTTCGTTCATTCCTTTGAATATGCTGTTTCTGGGGATGGGCATCTTGCTGTTGGCTTTGGCATCGCGCGAGGGCATAGCCTTGCCCGTGAAGGGAGACGACATTCTGCCCTTGTTTTGTGCAGAAGGCTATTTAGGGAATGAAGTGTTGGTGTTGTTTACTATCGGTATTATTGCGGCGGCGTTCAGCAGTGCGGATTCCGCACTGACGGCCTTGACCACCAGTTTTTGTGTGGACATTCTGGACGTGGAGCGGAGGTTTGCCCGTCCGGAGGCGGTAAGAAAGAGGGTACACGGAGTGATAGCTTTGCTATTTGTCGGCTTTATCCTGTGTTTTGAAGCCGTAAACGATTCCAGCGTCATCGATGCCATTTATGTGGTGGCTTCTTACACTTACGGGCCGTTGTTGGGCTTGTTTGCTTTCGGCATGTTTACCCGGCGCAAACCGTGGCCTGCGGCTGTCCCGTGGATTTGTGTCACGGCACCCGTGTGTTGCTACTTGTTAGATATCTGGACCGCTTCGGTCTACGGCTATCGTTTCGGATATGAGTTGCTGATGTTGAACGGATTGTTCACGTTCATGGGGTTGTATGCTTTTTCCAAGGCTTATTCTCCGGGTATGGACAAACGGTAGTAAAATTTTCTCTGCATTCTGTTTCATCGATGTTCGCATGTCGGTGAGAATTTGTCCTGAAAATAATGCTCCGGCGGGCACAAAACAACTTTTTTTGTGCCAACCGGAGCAAAATCGTATGCCCAACCAAGATGCCTTTTTGTAAGATCTATTTCAGTTTGGCATATTCTTTTTCGTCCACGGGTTCCAACCATTCGTTGCTGCTATCCTCGCCGGGAACTTCGATGGCAAGATGGGAGAACCAACTGTCGGGCGCAGCTCCGTGCCAATGTTTTACGCCGGCAGGGATGTGGACGGCATCGCCGGGCAGGAGTTCCACCGGGTTCTTGCCCCATTCCTGATAATAACCGTGTCCTCCCACACAGATGAGGGTTTGTCCTCCGCCTTTGGAGGCCTTATGTATGTGCCAGTTGTTGCGGCAGCCCGGTTCGAAGGTCACATTGGCCACGGGAACACCTTCCTTCACGATAGGGGCCAGGTAACTTTGGCCCGTGAAATACCGGGCGTATGCGTCGTTGGGTTGTCCCACCGGGAAGAAGATGGTTTGTGCATAGGCTTCGACCGAACCTGCGGCCACGCTTTCGGCATCTCCGTCCCATACCTCTTTTGCCATGCGGAATGCAGCCCATGCCTTGGGCCATCCGGCGTAGAATGCGGCATGGGTGAGGATTTCGGCCATCTCTGTCCGGGTCACCCCGTTCTTTTTGGCCGATTCGAGATGGTACTTGAAAGAGGAATCGGTCAGCCCCTGAGACATGAGGGACACCACCGTGACGATGGAACGGTCGCGGAGCGAAAGCAAGTCGTTGCGGCTCCATACTTCCCCGAAGAGTATGTCGTCGTTCAGGTGTGCGAACTCGGGTGCGAACTCTCCGAGCGCGTCGCGTCCGGCGGTCTGTTGGATTTTTACTTGTGATTTTGCCATGATGGGAAAAATTAAAGTCAGTGATAGGATGAATAAAGTTTTTTGGGTTCTCATGATGATATGTTTTTTGGATTCGACATTTTACGTTCATCTCCACGATGGGGCTACGCCGTATGTTTCCTTATATATTTTAGAGAAGTGCGACAGGTTTTTGAATCCCACATCGAAACAAGCTTCCGTCACTTTTTTCTTTCCGGATAGTATCAAGTCGCGGGCGGCTTCCAGACGGCGTTTGATAATCCACTTTTGTGGAGTCAGGTCGCTGACCTTGGCAAAGTCCCGTTTGAAAGTGGCCAGGCTGCGCCCCGTGTAGCTTGCGATTTCGTTCATGGAGAGGTCGAGCATGTAGTTTTCGTTCAGGTAATCGAGGATGTCTATCTTCCACGGTTCCACGAAGTCGAACAGGGACGCATAAAGGTTCCGGTCGGTGCGGAGCAATACGTATACCCCCTCGGTCATTTTCAGTTTCAGCATGTCTTCGGAGGGTTTCTCTCCGGCTTCGAAATAAGGAATGACCGATTCGAACAGTGAACGGATGTCCGGGCGGTCGGAGGGGAGGACGCGAAGGCTTGTCTTGTCGCGCTTGGCATCTCCCGGTATGAGCCGGTTGTCGAGCAACCGGTAAAAATCCCTTAGGAAAGGCCGGGAGAATTTCAACACGATGGAGCGGTACGGTTTTCCGTTTTCCACCTTCTTGTGCAGCCACATCCGGTTGTCACGCCGCATGAAAGCACATTCACCCGGATGCAAGACGGTTTTCTTCCCCCGTTCCTCTATTTCCAGTTCGCCGGAACATAGATAAATGAGCGTGTGTTCCCTGTTCTCGTGGGCGCATCCCCGGTCGTCGTTGAAGTAACATGCGATAAGTATGTTCGAGCAGTCAAAAACTTCCAAATGTTCCATATCGTCAGCCTTTTGTTGGTGCAAATATAGTGCATTGTACGGGGATGGTGTTTGTTGTAAGGCTCAAATTTTCAAAAATACTTTCTTATAGCGCAATCATGAACGACGAACCCAGTGTGAGCATGTTCATGTATTCCCCGCTGTTTTTACTATGCGACGGAAGTAAATCATAGTCGAGGAAAAAGCGGATTCCATAATGTGCTTTGGCCTTGAACGTCAGCGAAATTCCGCTTCCGATGCAGCATACATAGCTGCTTGAATGATAGACTATTGCAATTTAATCGGTAGAAAAGTTGTTTTTGAGACCTCTGAGACTTGTTTTTGAGGCTGTTTTACACTCTTTTCTCAATGAATCAGAACCATGAGGAAATTTTGCATCCTCAATGAAGCTCACCTATCTTCTATCCGACTACAAAAGTACAAAATTCCGTGATGTTTTCACCGATAATGTCAACTAAATGCAATAGATTTTCATGGATATTGTTTGCTGACCAAAAGAGAAAAAATCAGTCGAAGCCTTTTCCCATTTTTCCCCTCTGTTTGACTTGACGTTATTGCCCGTGTATATAATAACGGTCAGTAAAGTCAAGGTGAGAGTGGAGTTATATCTTTTTCTTTTGGCAAGCAAAATAGTTCTTTGATATGATGAGTGTATGATAAACAATTTGCATCGTTTGTAACGAATAACATATTGTTTGTTGATAGGTGTATATGGTGCT
>ENA-UEOZ01000553-UEOZ01000553.1-human-gut-metagenome-genome-assembly--contig:-NODE-553-length-23637-cov-126.344779_pt1 | contig 23637 bp, 16 predicted proteins | sample MGYA00242898_ERZ507912 | MGnify/ENA primary metagenome ERZ507912 (study PRJEB26167, sample SAMN06115410) | human gut metagenome | host: Homo sapiens | place: China:Chongqing | collected 2016-04-27... | reverse complement strand
GTTGGTGAGGACGGACCTACTCACGAGCCAGTTGAGCAGGAGGCACAGATCCGCTTGATGGAGAAGTTGAAGAACCATGCAGGTAAGGACAGCGTTCGCGTATTCCGTCCAGCTGATGCTGATGAGACTACTGTTTGCTGGAAGCTCGCTATGGAGAACGTTGATACTCCAACAGCTTTGATTTTCTCTCGTCAGGGCATCGCTAAGTTGCCAGAGGGAACAGATTACGAGCAGGCAGCTAAGGGTGCTTACATCGTAGCAGGCAGTGACGAGAATCCAGATGTTATCCTGGTAGCTAGCGGTTCAGAGGTTTCTACATTGGAGGCTGGTTGCGAAGCATTGCGTGCTGATGGCATCAAGGTTCGCGTGGTAAGTGCTCCATCAGAGGGGTTGTTCCGTGGTCAGACTAAGGAGTATCAGGAGAGCGTATTGCCAAAGAACGCTAAGATCTTCGGTATGACTGCCGGTCTTCCTGTAACACTCCAGGGTCTTGTAGGCGCTAATGGTAAGGTTTGGGGTATGGAGAGCTTCGGTTTCTCTGCTCCTTACAAGGTGCTCGATGAGAAGCTCGGCTACACAGGCGAGAACGTTTACAAGCAGGTAAAGGATTTCTTGGCTGAGGCATAAAGTTAAGTGAAGAGTGAAGAACGAAGAGTGAAGAATTCAATGGTTTTATTTTCGGATAGTCTTTTGAATCATCTTCTGCTTTTCGCTCTTCACTCTCCTTTTCATATTCATCAAGAGGGTCGTGTTTCATATAAGATAATTTTCGAATCTTATCCCTCTATATATTTTATTAACCTGGTGAAGCGATGAAGCTGGTATGCGAGAGAAAAGGGATTTGAATTCTTCACTCTCCACTCTTCGTTCTTCACTCTAAAAAACTTAAGTATTATGGAAGTAAAGACAGTTGGTATTGCATGTGACCATGCAGGTTTTCCATTGAAGCAGTTCGTATTGGAATATTTGGAGAAGAAGGGTTATCCTGTAAAGGATTACGGTACATACAGCGATGCAAGCGTTGACTATCCAGACTTCGGTCATGCTCTTGGCGAAGGCATTGAGAGCGGCGAGGTTTATCCAGGTATCGGCATTTGCGGAAGCGGCGAAGGTATCGCCATGACATTGAACAAGCATCAGGGTGTACGTGCCGGTTTGGCATGGTGCAAGGAGATTGCTCATCTCGTTCGTCAGCACAACGATGCCAACGTATTGGTACTTCCTGGCCGTTTCATTGACAACAAGACTGCCGAGGCTATCCTCGACGAGTTCTTCACCACTACTTTCGAGGGTGGTCGTCATGAACGTCGCGTTAAGAAGATTCCTGTTCAGCAGTAATTGTGTTGAACTGAATATAGCCAAAGCCCCCATCCCGCTTGAAAAAGCAGGCTGGGGGCTTTTTTTATTTAGTCTTAAGGCAAAAAATATTTTCCCTTAAGGCTAAATATTTTTTGCCTTAAGGGAAATCTTTTCCTTCAAAATCAACTTCTTTATTTTGTTTTACTTGACTTCTTTTTCAATTCCAATTTCGGAATCTTTACTTTCTGACCAGCTTTCAACTTGCCGGAACCATTGAGAGCCTCAACATAACACTCCATGCCCGGACCGAAATAACGCTTGCTGATAGCTTCTATGGTCTGACCCTCTCGGGCTGTAACCACCTCGGCTACACCCACGATGCGATAAGCACCTGTGCGGACACGGACATCCTGGTCATACTTGGCAGATGCATGAGCAGTAGCATTTTCGGTTTGATGCTTCTTTGCCTCTGCTAACTTCTTGGCTTCAGTCTGCTTATTTAGTTCTGCCTGTTTTTTAGCCTCAGCTTCTTTCTGCTGCTTAGCAGCAAGAAGAGAGTCCTTCTTATCTACCTGCTTACCATCAGTCTCAGCCATTTTCACAGCTTCGCTTGCCTGCACCTTTCGGATACTGTCTTCTATCGCCTTCTTTCGCAAGATTTCTTCCTGCGAAAGAGAAGCCGGAGTTGGTTTAGCAGCCTTGTTGTCCTGATGGAAGTTATCCAGTTGAAGGGCTAGATGGTCGCGTTGCGCTGCCATCTTACCATAATTAAAGGCAAACCAACCGATGCCGCCAATCAAAGCTACGATGATGAAACAAGCAACTACTACCAGATAACGAGGAATCACTACACCCTTTTTGGTGGATTCAAAAGTATCGTAAGACTCTGAGTTTTCTGATGTTTCTGAATCTGAAGTAGAAGCAGCTTCAACTAAAGGTTCAGAATCAGATGCTGATTTTAGCTTTGACTCAGGTTCAAGTTCAGGTGTAGGCTCAGGTTCAAGCTCTGACTCTGGATCTGGTTCAAACTCAGATTCAGATAAAGAATCAGATACAGGCTCTGGTTCAGGTTCTGATTCTCTCAAATCTGCCAGTTCTTCCTGATTTTCCGATTCATTCTGAACTTCTTCCTGCTCACCAGCCTCATCCTTCATTTCCATAACCGACTTTTCTACAATGGTTTCTGTTATGATTTCAGGAGAAGTATCATAGTGAGATTCAGATTCGCCTATTACAACTACTTCATCGCTTACGGATGGAGTGTCTGTTTCCTCCAGGAAATCAATCACATCTGAAGTTTCTGAAGTATCAGATATTTCAGAAATATCAGTTGCTTCAGAAGTATCATCTGATGCTTCAGAACCATCCAAAGGTTCAGGAATCTCCTCAGCCTCATTCATCTGCCGGTTCTCAGCCAGCAGTTCTTCTGCCTCAAACTTCCTGTCGATTTCATCAAACTCTACCCCGTCGTTCACCACCACCGTCTCAAACTGGGCAAACGGCTTGTTGATGATTTCCTTGAGAATCGTATCCGGGGTAAAGGAGATTTTATCTCTTCCCTCGATGACGATGCGTTCGCCAGTGTTGACATCCACGCTCTCCCGATCCTTCACCGAAGTAACCTTGAAGGTTCCAAGCCATTTCATCTTTACCTGCTTGTCAGCCTGGAGCCCTTCATTAGCTACATCAAACATTTTTCTGATGAACAACTCGGCATCCTGCTGACTGATACCTGTTTTCTCAGCCAGCTTCTGTGCCAATACAGTCAAACTGTTCTTACTCATAAGCTTCTCCTCCATTCTTTAGCTTTTCCTTAACGGCAGCAACAGGACGAAAGCCGAGCACCAGTTTAGGCGGAACCAGCTGTCGCTTCCTGGTGGTAGGATTCACCACCACGCGCTCTAGGCGCTTCTTCACCTCGAACGTACCAAAGTTGGGGATGGAGACAATTTCCCCTTCCTCAAATTCAGCAATCATGGCGTCTATCACCTTGCGCACCATCTTCTGGGTGTCGTCTTGCGAATAACCCGTCTGCTGAGCCAGTTCTGCTATATAGTCCTTATTGTTCATCTTCTGATTCTTTAAATATAATTCTATCTCACTACTTCGCCATACAGGTCGAACTCCTCGCTGCTGGTCATCTTTACCTTGTAGAAACTGCCCACACGCAAGCGCTGGTCTGCCTTGATAAGCACCTCTGGGTCAACCTCTGGCGAACAGAACTCCGTTCTGCCGATATAGTAATCTCCTTCCTTGCGGTCGATAACCACCGGCATCGTGAGTCCCACCTTGCCTGCCTCAATCTCTGCACTGATGTCCTGCTGCAGAATCATCAGTTCGTCAAGACGGCGCTGCTTCACATCGGCAGGAACATCATCCTCGTAGTTCTTGGCACTGTAGGTTCCCTCCTCCTCAGAATAGGCGAAGGCACCCATGCGCTCGAAACGCTGTTCACGCACGAAGTCGAGCAACTCGTGGAAATCCTCCTCGGTCTCGCCTGGGAAACCTACCATCAGCGTGGTGCGGATATGGATGCCCGGCACGCGGTTGCGGATGATGGTGAGCAGGTCGAGTGTCTCCTGCTTGGTTACGTGGCGATGCATGCGAGTGAGCATGTGGTCGCTGATGTGCTGCAGGGCGATGTCGAGATACTTGCATACGTTTGGTTTCTCGCGCATCACATCGAGCAGATCGAGCGGGAACTGGTTTGGATAGGCATAATGCAGACGAATCCACTTAACGCCAGGGATATCGGCCATCTCGCTGATGAGTTCGGTGATATGATGCTTGCCATCGATATCCATGCCGTAGTAGGTAAGTTCCTGAGCGATGATCTGGAATTCCTTCACGCCATCAGCCACCAGTTCGCGCACCTCGTTCAGGATGTCTTCCTTAGGACGGGAAATATGCTTGCCCGTGATGAGCGGAATGGCGCAATAGGCGCAGCGGCGGTCGCATCCCTCTGAAATCTTGATGTATGCATAGTGGTGAGGAGTGGTAAGATGGCGGCGCTCGTTGCAGGCAGGCACTTCGGCCTTACCCAGCTCCTTGAGCAGTTCCTTGTAGTTGAACTTGCCATAAAACTTATCCACCTCAGGCATCTCTGCCTCCAATTCCTTCTGATAACGTTGTGAGAGGCAGCCCATCACATAAAGCTTGCGCAAGCGGCCCTCTTCCTTAGCCTGGATAAATTCGAGGATGGTGTCGATGCTTTCCTGCTTGGCATCCTCGATGAAGCCGCATGTGTTGATGACGGCTATCTCGCCCTGAGGGCGCTTTGAATCGTGTACACAATGGTAGCCGTTCGCCTCAAACTGCTTCATCAACAGCTCGCTGTCGACCAGGTTTTTCGAACAGCCCAAAGTTATGATATCTATCTGGTTCTTTTTCATTCACCTATACCTTATTATATATACTAATCTGATTCCCGTTTCTTTTCACATAAATTGCATCCGAAATCTACTTTGATTTCTTGAACAGGGAATCCACGAATTCCTTCTTGTTGAAGAGCTGCATGTCTTCCATGCCCTCACCCAATCCGATGTATTTCACCGGCACCTTGAGCTGGTCGGAGATTCCGATGACCACGCCGCCCTTGGCTGTGCCGTCGAGCTTGGTGATGGCAAGAGAAGTGATATTGGTTACAGCGGCAAACTGCTTAGCCTGCTCGAAGGCGTTCTGGCCGGTACTGCCATCTAATACGAGCATTACCTCGTCTGGTGCCTCAGGCATCACCTTCTTCATCACCTCCTTAATCTTCTTCAGCTCGTTCATCAGGTTCACCTTGTTATGCAATCTTCCTGCAGTATCGATGAGCACCACGTCGGCACCATTTGCCTTGGCACTCTGCAGGGTGTCAAACGCCACGCTTGCAGGGTCGGAACCCATCTGCTGCTTCACCACCGGTACACCCACGCGGTCGCCCCAGATGGAAATCTGCTCCACGGCTGCGGCACGGAAGGTATCGGCAGCACCCAGATAAACCTTCTTGCCAGCCTTCTTAAACTGGTAGGCAAGCTTACCGATGGTAGTAGTCTTGCCTACTCCATTTACACCCACCACCAGGATAACGTATGGCTTGTGGTCGGAAGGCAAGTCCCAATTCTCATTGTCATCGCTATGGTTCTCTTCCAAGAGACTGGCGATTTCCTCTCTTAAGATTCTGTCGAGCTCTGAGGTAGAAACATACTTGTCGCGAGCCACGCGCTCCTCGATGCGATGAATAATCTTCACCGTAGTCTCTACGCCCACATCCGATGTGATGAGCACCTCTTCGAGGTCGTCGAGCACATCGTCATCTACGGTTGACTTACCAGCCACCGCACGAGCTAATTTGCTAAACACACTCTCCTTGGTTTTTTCAAGTCCTTTATCGAGAGTTTCTTTCTTTTTGTTGCTGAATAATCCGAATAATCCCATAATTATAGCTATATTTTTTGCAAAGATACAAAAAAAAACGAAAGCATCGGTACATTTTTTGGAAAAAACACCAAAAAAAGTACCGATGCATGCTATTTATTCCTTTATTGACTATTTTTACAGGCTATTATTGAGTGCCATTAAGGCAAGAACAGCCTCATTATATTCGTTGACCACCTCAGCCTGCTTCAACCGCATATCTATCGCCTCCTGCAAGGCGCTGGCGTATTCCACATAACTGATTTCACCATTCTCATACTCCAGGGTGCTGAGACGTTCTATGTCCTTCGCCTTCGCCATATTCTCGCCGCTGTAATATTCCATTCGCTTGATGGCATTCTGCAGGCGGTTATATCCCTGTTTGTAATCCCGCTCCTTTTCGCGCTGCTCCTGCTGCATCGCCAACAGAGCCACCTCGCGGTCTTTCTGCGCAGCCTTCACCTTCGCCTTGGTTGCGCCATAGAAAAGCGGAACCCCCACGGTTACTTCGAAACCGAAGAAATTGCCTTCGGTGAAGCGCTGGCGATTGATGTGATAGGGATCCCAGCTATCGATGAGAAGCTGCGAGCGCAAAGCCAGAGAGAGCGATGGCGCATAGCCCGTCTTGGCACACTTCACTTCTTTGTCGAGCGCCGAGATGAGGTCTTTCTGATATTGCGCATCGGCAGTCTGCTGATAGTTGAAGGCTGCATTCATGGGCGAACGCTGCGGGATGACAAGGTTGTCGGCGGCAGGCACCACAGGCGTAGTGGTGTTGAGCAGCGCCATCAGGGCTGTCTGCAGATTCTCTGCCTCGTTCTTCACCTTCGTCATCTCCAGGCGGTTGTCGTTTCTCATGCGGTCGGCAGAGAGGAACTCCAGCTGTCTCGCCTCGCCCGCCTTGTATCTCTTCCCGGCTACATCGCAATAGCGCTGGATGACGGAATCCTGCTGCAGCAGAATCTGAAGGCGACGGGTCTGGTAAAGCATCGCATAATAAACATTGGCTATTTCGAGTCTGAGCTGCTGGGATGTGACGTTCAATCTGCTTTTTTCTGCCTGGGTCTCCGCTTTCAGTTGCCCGCGACGGGCTGTATAGACCGTAGGAAACTCTATGCTCTGCGAGAAGGTGAGTCCATTATCGGTATCACCGCTGGAAGCCGGGTTCTGGGAGAAGGCGATTTCCGTCTTGTCCAGATCCCATGCCGTTCCCTGCATTACCTGAGCCTTTTCTACGGCTTTTCTGCCGGATTGCAAGGCGAGGTTCTGCCTATCAGCCAGTTGGAAACACTGCTGCAAGGTCATCTTCTCGCCGGGGATGCCTGCATCAAAACCCTGGACACCCGATGCGGACGAAAGATGAGCTTCTGCCGACAGAGGCAGAAGCAGCATCAGAGAAGCAAGCACTATATTATTCTTATCTAAAAACTTCTTCATAATTGTTCTATTCTAACGCTTGATAAATCAATTCTAACGCTTGGTAAATGTCTTGTAGATGGCAGGGAGCACCAGCAGAGTGAGCAGGGTACTCGTGATGAGTCCGCCAATCACCACCGTGGCAAGTGGTCGCTGCACCTCGGCACCATCGCCCTGCGAGAGCGCCATCGGGAGGAATCCCATGGAAGCCACCAAAGCCGTCATCAGGACAGGACGCAGACGGAGCATACAGCTATCGATGATGCGACGATGAATCATCTCACCCGCACTGGTTCCCGCTGTCGGTGGCAACTGGAGCTGTTCCTTCTGCATCTGGTTCATCTGACCGATGAGCACGATGCCGTTGAGCACCGCCACACCGAAGAGGGCGATGAAGCCCACACCTGCCGAAATACTGAAAGGCATACCGCGGAGCCACAAAGCCCAGACACCACCTATTGCAGCCAGAGGAATAGCCGAGAACACGAAGAGCGACTCTTTTACATTCTTCACCGTGGCATAGAGCAGCAGCAGGATGATGACCAGCGCTATCGGAATCACCACCATCAGTCGGCGGCTGGCACTCTGCAGATTCTCAAACTCACCACCATAATTATAATAGTAGCCTTCTGGGAGTTTCAGCTTTTCGTCGAGAATCTTCTGGATATCCTCCACCGTGCTTTGCACATCGCGCCCCTTCACATTGAAGCCCACGTAGATGCGCCGGGCACCATTCTCATGCGACACCTGTGCCGGAGCAGGCGAATCATCGATATCCGCTACTTGCGAAAGAGGAATATTCGTGCCATCCTTCAGCGGAATACTCAACAGTTCAAGCTGCCCTACATTGCGCTGCGAAGGATCCATGCGGAGCACGATGTCAAACTTCTTGTCACCCTCGTAGACGGAACCAGCCACGGCACCGGCAAAGGTAGTCTCCAGAACACTGCTGATATCATCCACGCTGATACCGTAAGCCGCCATCTTCTCGTGGTTGTATCTTACCTGGATTTGAGGCAAGCCGGCAACTTCTTCTACAAAGATGCCACTCACGCCCGGCACACCTTCTATCATCTTCTTCACCTTTCCTGCCTGCTGGGTAAGCACATCGAGGTCGTCACCGAAAATCTTGATGGCCACATCCTGCTTGATACCCGTAAGCAACTCGTTGTTGCGCATCTGGATAGGCTGGGAAATCTCTGCCTCCAGACCAGGAATGGCGCTGAGGGTTTCCTCCATCTTCTCCATCAGTTCGGGAGTCGTCTTGGCAGAGGTCCATTCTGCCTTCGGTTTCAGGGCTATCATGATGTCGGCACGTTCCACAGGCATCGGGTCGGTAGGAATCTCGGCGCTTCCGATGCGGCTCACCACCTGCTTGATTTCAGGATATTCCTTCTTGAGCAGTTTTTCAGCCTTGCTGCAGCTCTCCACCATCTGCGAGAGCGACGTTCCCTGCGACATACTCATTTCCACAGCGAAGTCGCCTTCTTCCAGACTCGGGATAAACTCGCCTCCCAGATACTTGAAGCCCACCACGCTGACGCAGAACAAAGCCACGGCTCCCGTGATGACATCCCTGTTGCGGGCAAGCACCCAATCGAGGATAGGACGATACCAGCCCTGCAACTTCTCTATCATCTTATCAGAGAAAGTCTTTCTGTTGTGCACCTTGCGGCTCAAGAGGAGCGAACTTGCCATCGGCACATAGGTGAGCGACAGGATGAAGGCACCGAGGATAGCGAAGAACACGGTGAGCGCCATCGGACGGAACATCTTTCCCTCGATGCCCACCAGGGTCATCAGCGGAATGTATACAATCATGATGATGATTTCGCCGAAGGCTGCGCTCTGGCGGATGCGGGAAGCCGAGAAGTGAACCTCCTCGTCCATCTGCTTCTGGGTCAGGGCGAAAGGAACCGCATTTCCTTCCTTCTGGCATTGGGCAAGATAGGCCGCACGCACCTCGGGCTGCGAGAAATGACCTGTATTAATATGTGTAACCACCGCCTCGACGATGATGACGGCGGAATCGACAATCATACCGAAGTCGATGGCACCCAATGACATCAGGTTGCCGTCGATGCCGAAGGTCTTCATCATACCGAAGGCAAAGAGCATACTGAGCGGGATGACACTCGCCACCACCAGTCCTGCACGCCAGTTGCCCAGAAAGATGACAAGCACGAAGATAACGATGAGTCCACCTTCGATGAGGTTGCGGGCGATGGTGCCCTCTACTCTATCCACCAGGTTGGTACGGTCGATAAACGGTTCGATGACCACGCCTTCGGGCAGTGATTTCTGAATCTGGCTGATTCGCTCCTTCACGTTTTTGATTACCTCCTGGAAGTTCTCGCCCTTGAGCATGATGGCGATACCTGCCACCACCTCGCCTTCACCATTGCGGGTAACGGCTCCGAAACGGATGGCATGGCCCAACTGAACCTTTGCCACGTCGCCCACCTTGACTGGCGTTCCATCCACCGTCTTCACCGTGATGTTGGCAACATCCTCCAGATTCTTCACTACACCGATGCCTCGGATATAATACTGATTGGAATTCTGCTCGATGTAGCTGCCGCCCGTATTGGCATTGTTGCGCTGCAAGGCATCAAACACCTCGCTTACGGAAACGCCGCTGGCGTTGAGCTGGTCGGTATTGATAGCCACCTCATACTGCTTGACATAACCGCCCCAACCGCTTACTTCGGCAACACCCGGGGTTCCGGAAAGCTGTTTGCGCACAATCCAGTCCTGCATGGTTCTGAGCTGGGTGAGCGAGTATTTATGCTCGTATCCCTCCTTGGCACGAATGGTATAGTGGTAGATTTCGCCCAATCCGGTGGCGATAGGTCCCATCTCGGTTTCGGTATTCTTAGGCAGTTCCTTCTCCAACTGTTCCACCACTTGACTCACCTGCGAACGTGCCCAATAGATATCGGCGGCATCGTCGAAGACAAGCGTGATGACCGAGAGTCCGCTTCTTGAAATGCTTCGGCGTTCCTGGATGCGGGGGATATTGGCAAGTGCCATCTCTACAGGAGTGGTTACGTATTGCTCCACCTCCTGGGCTCCCAGCGAAGGAGCCTGCGTGATGACCTGCACCTGATTATCGGTAATATCTGGAGTGGAATCGAATGGAAGATGCACCAGCGACCAGACACCCCATATCGCCAGGGCTATAGAAAGTACTCCAATCACCAGTTTATGGCGAATGGAATAAGTAATAAGTTTCTGAAACATAAGCTACCCTTTCTTAATGCGCATGCTCACCATGTTCGCCTGTAAGCGAAGCCAGATAATAAGCGTTCTCGGTTACTATTTTCTTGCCGGCAGCCCCATCCTTGCCTTTGAGAAGATGGTCGCATAGCTTCACCTCTGTATATTTACCATCCGAAGCACCTGTGGTTACCTCATGGCGGGAGAAGCTGTAGTTACCCTTGCTGGGAGCTCCATTGAGGGCGAAGACATACTGCTTTCCATCGCTGCTCACGATAGCCTGGGATGGCAGAGCGAGACACTGCTGGCTGCCTGTAGCTATCTTTCCGCTTACATACATGCCAGCAAAAAGCTTTCCGCCATGGGTGTTGCCAGAAGAAGAATGCAGATAACTCTTCACGCTTGCAGCATCCAATTTTACATGAACAGCAACGGCTTTCGAATTATCGTTAAAGTATTGGTTCATACCATAAACGGTGCCTGAAAGTTTCACGCCAGGCTGATTGGTCAGGTTCAGTGTCACACGATTGCCCACCTTGATCTTCGCCAAATCCTTCTCGAAAACATTGAGGTCGCATTCCACCGCCTGGGTGTTTCTAATCTTCATCAGAGGAGTCTGCATATCAGCATAACTGCCCAGACTGGCAGTCATCTCGCTCACGATGCCGGAGATAGGTGCACGCAGCGGGAACGCTGTGGTAAACTTGCCTTTGGCTACAGCGGCAATAGAAATGCCCATCTGCGCCAACTGGCGACCGATGCCCAACATGTTGGCATGAGCCACATGATAATCCTTCTGGGCCTGCTGCAGGCTGCGCTTGATGCCGGCGCCATTATGAGCAAGCAGCTTCTGGCGCTCCATATCAATTCGGGCAAGTTCACACTCCTTGGCAGCCGAATAGTACTCACGCTGCAGACTCACCACATCGGTATTCTCAACAGTGGCAACCACCTGACCCTTGTGTACAAACTGTCCTTCCTTAACTGAAATGCTTTTCACGATGCCTCCCATCAGCGAAGCCACATCGCCCATTGCCTGTGCACGCAGTACGAGCGAACCCTTCGCATCAATGGTGGCATCCATCTCACGCTCCACAGCCTCGCCCATCTTCAAATCCACGGTGCTGACCTGCTTGGCTGTCAACGGAATATGATCAAAATCAACTTCTTCATGCTCATGTTCCTCATGCGCATGAGCCTCAGAACCGGTCTGTTTCGCAAAGAAAGCGAATCCAGCCCAGGCAATCGCCGTAACGGCGACTATTAAAATAATTCTTTTCATGTTTGTTTTTTCCTTCTATTTTATAATTCTACACTACAATTTCACACAACGGATCTTATCATGAATCCGCTGGCAAAAGTACACAAAAATCCTTGCAACTCAGTTGCATTCGAATCTTCAAACCGATTTTTGCAACCAAGTGGCAAACTTGAATAAAATCATAAAATAGAAGGAGGTCCCCGCCTGCTATAGCCAGCCGACAGTTCCTCTGCAAGAGGAGAAGCTGCCACATGCTGCCATCTCACAGAAATGAGTGAGCGACGAGGGAGGATTAAAAGAGAAGAACAAGACAGGACTACAAACTGATGGCTCTCATCTACCAGCAACTTGCGGATGCCCTTCACTACCTTGGCATTGGTGACAAAGTGGTGCATCTGATGCACACGGCAGTTGCCACGGTCGGTATTCGAATCCTGGTCATGATGCCCAGTATGCTCATCGTTGATGTTGCCATCTTCCTGGCATTCTTCCTGAACCATACAGATACGGTCCATGTGGTGATGATGGCTCACCACCGTGGATAGCAACACCGTGATGGTGGCAATCCAAAGACTGAATATGTATAAGGTTCTCTTGTTCATTCCGCCTGCAAAGTTACGAGTTTTACGGCGAAAATCCAAAGAAATCATCAAAAAACGCGATATAATTTCTTAAAAAAGATAAAAGGTAGTACCCAAAAGCACGAAGACGAACGTTATTACTTTAAATTTTCGTAACTTTGCATCAAAATTACATTATGATAACATGAAAAAAGTATTATTAATTTTCCAACTACTCCTGGCAGTAGTATTGGCCAACGCTCAAATGCTAAACCCCGTGAAGGTGACCAGCACTTTGAAGACCAACGGGTCAGCGGAGGCAGAAATCGTATTTAGTTGTAAGATTCATCCAGGATGGCATGTCTATTCTACTGGCCTTGGTGCAGATGGTCCTATCTCCGCCAGTTTCAACGTCAACAAGATGGAAGGTGCTGAACCGGTTGGCAAGTTAAAGGCAAAGGGAAAAGAGATTTCCACCTTCGACCCGCTCTTCGAGATGAAGTTGCGCTACTTCGAAGGAAGTGCTACCTTTGTTCAGAAGATCAAGTTCACCAAGCCAACGTATGTCATTGATGCATACTTGGAATATGGTGCCTGCAGCGAGCAGAACTGTCTGCCACCAAGCGAGGCTAGCATCAAGAAGAGCGGCACTTCTCCTGCCGTAGATGGCAAGGAGGCTGCAAAAGAAAATGCTGCAGACGGCAACAAGGTTGACGCAGCAGCACTGGCTAAGGCACAGGCCGACTCCCTGGCAAATCTTGCCAATGCAGAGAAAGTGGACAGTACAGCCACTATCGACCCTGCCTTTTCTGTAGCCGTAGATAGCGATGATGCAAAGGCATGGTGGAAACCTGTGGTGAAGGAGTTGCAGGCATTCGGCGGCAACAACGATATTGCAAGCCACGGCATCCTATATATCTTCATCATCGGATTCGTAGGCGGTTTGCTCGCCCTCGTGATGCCTTGCATCTGGCCTATCATCCCAATGACCGTAAGCTTCTTCCTGAAACGTGCCAAGAACGACAAGAAGAAGGGTATCCGTGATGCTATTACCTACGGATTGAGCATCGTGATCATCTATCTGGTTCTCGGTCTTGCGGTAACAGCCATTGCAGGCCCTAGCACCCTGAATGCCTTGAGTACAAGTGCTGTTTTCAACATCATTCTCTTCCTGCTCCTGGCTATATTTGCATTCTCCTTCTTCGGATGGTTCGAAATCAAGTTGCCAGACAGTTGGGGAAATGCCGTAGACAGCAAGGCTTCCAGCACCACAGGTCTGATTTCCATCTTCCTGATGGCATTCACCCTCGTACTGGTCAGCTTCTCCTGCACCGCTCCCATCATCGGATTGCTGCTGGTTCAGACGGTAACATCCGGCGACTGGCTCGCTCCTACCGTGGGTATGTTTGGTTTCGCCCTGGCTCTCGCCCTTCCATTTACCCTCTTCGCCCTCTTCCCATCCTGGTTGAAGTCGGCTCCAAAGTCAGGTTCATGGATGGAGACCATCAAGATTGTGCTTGGTTTCATTGAGCTCGCCTTCTCTTTGAAGTTCCTGAGCGTTGCCGACCTGGCTTACGGCTGGCACATTATGGACCGCGAGGTGTTCCTCTCACTCTGGATTGTCATCTTCGGTCTCTTGGGTCTCTATCTCATCGGTAAGCTCAAGTTCCAGATAGATGCCATCGGTGGTGACATCAACAAGCCAATGCCTGTGGCTTGCATCATGCTGGGTCTCTGCTCTCTGGCATTCTCAGTATATATGATTCCAGGTCTCTGGGGTGCACCATGCAAGGCTGTCAGCGCTTTCGCTCCACCAATCAACACCCAGGATTTCAACCTCAACAACAAGACCGTGGAATCTGAGTACAAGGACTACGAGACGGGTATGGCCGCAGCAAAAGCAGCAGGCAAGCCTGTGCTCATCGACTTCACCGGTTTCGGTTGCGTGAACTGCCGCAAGATGGAAGCTTCCGTATGGACAGACCCATCAGTGGCTGACAAACTGACAAAAGACTACGTGCTCATTTCACTCTATGTAGACGACAAGACTCCATTGCCACAGCCAATGGAAGTAGAGTTTAACGGCGAGAAGCGCACCCTTCGCACCATCGGTGACAAGTGGAGCTACTTGCAGGCAAGCAAGTTTGGCGCCAATGCCCAGCCTTTCTACGTAGCAGTAGATAACGAGGGAAACCCTCTTACCGGTTCGTTCGGCTTCAAGGAAGACGTAAGTGCTTACCTCGATTTCCTGAACAAGGGTTTGGATCAGTATCGTAAATAATATTAAAACAAACATATCGGAAGCGAGGATGGCATATTATTTGCTACCTCGCTTTCGTCATTTTTATCAGAAAATGACATGCATGGAGACAATGACATGCATGGAGTAAATAAACTGCATTGAAAATATCAACAAATAATATAAGTATGAACACAAAAGAAGTTCCAGTCCTGCTTTTGACAGGCTATCTGGGCAGCGGCAAGACAACCCTGCTCAACAAGATTTTGGCAAATAAGAAAGGTATCAAGTTCGCTGTCATCGTAAATGATATCGGCGAGGTGAACATTGATGCGGCACTGATAGAGAAAGGTGGCGTGGTAGGTCAGAAAGACGATTCGCTCGTTTCCCTGCAGAACGGTTGCATCTGCTGCACCCTGAAGATGGACCTCGTGGAGCAGTTGAAGGAAATCGTAGACATGAAGCGCTTCGACTATATCGTGATTGAGGCAAGCGGTATCTGCGAACCAGCTCCAATCGCGCAGACCATCTGCTCCATCCCATCCCTCGGTCCTCAATACATCAAGAACGGAATCCTGCGCCTCGACAGCATCGTTACCGTGGTAGATGCCCTCCGCATGAAGGATGAATTTGCCAATGGTTCCGACCTGATGAAGCAGGATATCGACGAGGAAGATCTGGCGTCACTCGTTATCCAGCAGATGGAGTTCTGCAACATCATCCTGCTGAACAAGGCGGCAGAAGTAGAGCCTAAGGAGTTGGAGCATCTGAAGCAGATTATCCGCGCCATCCAGCCTAAGGCAGAAATTTTTGAGTGCAACTACGGAGATGTAGACCTCGACCTCATCGTCAATACCCATAAGTTCGATTGGCAGACCGTAGCTACCTCTGCCGGCTGGATTCAGGAGATTGAGGCCGAAAGAAACGGTGAAAACGAAGAAGAAGAGGATGAGCACGAGCATCATCATCACGATGAAGACGAGCACGAGCATCATCAACATCATGAGCATGATGAACATGATGAACATGGACATCACCACCACCACCATCACGACCATGACCACGACCACGAAGGCGGCGAGGTGGAGGAATACGGCATCGGAACATTCGTATATTATCGCCGTAAGCCATTCGACCTGTCACTCTTCGATGAGTTCGTAGCAAGAAAGTGGCCTCGCGACGTGGTTCGCGCCAAGGGTATCTGCTATTTCGCAGACGAACGCGACATGTGCTACGTATTTGAGCAGGCAGGACAGCAGAAGACCGTGAAGCAGGCAGGACAGTGGCTTGCCACCATGCCAGCCGACCAGCTTGCCGAACTCCGCAAGAACAATCCTCAGCTTGAAAAGGAATGGGATGAGGAGTATGGCGACCGCATGATCAAACTCGTCTTCATCGGTCAGCACATCAAGGAACAGAAGGATGCCATCATTGCAGAACTCGACAAATGTCTGGCACTCTAATGTACTTGAAGGGAAGATATGACCTTGAAGAAAGATGAATGAAAATGCAGAAAAAAGTCTATAAAACGAGACTTTTTCTTGACTTAAGATAGAAAACGGAGGAAAAATTGCAGTATTTTTGCAGTTTTTTCTCCGTTTATACTTTTAATTCGTTTTTTTTTGTTAAATTTGCACCCGATTAATAATAATTAGCGAATGTATAAAGAAATGAAGACCGATTTTCGACCTGCATATATCAAGGACTTTGAGGCTTGCTGGAATATCATCGACCAAGCTCGTCGCTCCATGATTGCCTCTGGCCGCCACCAATGGACCAGCGACTATCCTGCCGAACACGACATAAAAGAAGATATCAACAATGGCAATGCCTACGTACTCACTGTGGATGGCGAAATAGCCGTCTATGGAGCAGTCATTCTCAATGGAGAACCTCAGTACGATTTCATCGACGGCAAATGGCTTACCACTGGCGACTACTATGTAATTCATCGCTTCGCCACTCTCCCTAAATACCAACGAGAAGGATTCGCACGTATATTTATTAATAAGGTGAACAGTCTCTGCGAAGTAGAAAAGGTGCCAAGCATCAAGGTGGATACCAATTTCGACAACCTGCCGATGATTGGCCTGCTTTCAAGCATGGGATTCAGCATCTGCGGCAGAATCAACTATGGCAACCGCGGCATGCGCTTCGCTTTTGAGAAGCTTACCATACAACCGCAAATTTATTAAGACTCAATGGAAGATAAAATGATATTGATGAGAAGCTTGGTTGAACAACTCAACCAGGCTTCTGACGTTTATTATAACGGCAAAGGGGAACTGATGACCGACTATGAGTGGGACGCCAAGTTCGACCAACTCAAGAAACTGGAGGAGGAAACCGGCGAAGTGCTGCCCGACTCTCCTACCAACAAGGTTTCAGAAGACACCATCGTGGGCAAGAAGGAAGAACACGAATTTGCCGCCCTATCACTTGCCAAGACCAAACTGGTGAGCGACCTGGTGAAATGGGCAAAAGACCGCCCTATCTGGATTTCCTGGAAACTGGATGGTCTTACCCTTGTAGTAACCTACGACAACGGAAAACTTTCGAAGATAGTAACCCGTGGCAACGGACATATCGGAACCAACATCACTCATCTGGCATCTGCCATCAGCGGTATTCCTAAAACCATCAAGGAGAAAGGCCATCTCGTGATTCGTGGCGAAGCCGTTATCTCGTATACCGACTTCGAACAGTTTATCATCGAGAGCGAAGGCGATTATGCCAACCCGAGAAATCTTGCTTCCGGTTCGCTGTCACTGAAGGACGCCGAGGAAGTAAAGCAGCGCCATATCCAATGGATTCCCTTCACCCTGGTTTACACCGAGCAGGAAATCAATTCGTGGGGAGAACGCATGCAGATGCTGCAGGATTTAGGCTTCAAACCGGTGGAAAGAACCCGAATCGAACATCCTGACGAAGCAAGCATCCAGGCAGAAATCAATCGCTTTACCCAAAAGGTGACCGACAAGACCAACCCTTATCCTGTGGATGGACTCGTTATCTGCTACGATGATTCTGCTTACGCAGCTACCGGTTCCGTAACCGGGCACCATGCCACAAGAGCTGGATACGCCTTCAAATGGCAGGATGAACATGCAGATACAGAACTGGACCACATCGAATGGTCGTGCGCAGCCAACACCATCACTCCGGTGGCAGTATTCAAACCGGTAGAGCTGGAAGGAACCACCGTTAAGCGTGCCTCACTCTGCAACGTAAGCGAATGCGAACGACTGGGCATCGGCGGCAAGGGAAGCAAACTGCAGGTTATCAAGGCAAACAAGATTATCCCGAAGGTAATCAATGTAACGGAACCGATGGGCATCTTCGAGATTCCAACCGAATGCCCGGTCTGCCACGCTGAGGCTACCGTCAAGGAAAGCGAGAGCGGAACAAAGACCCTGCATTGCAGCAATCCCCACTGTGCAGCCAAGCAGATTAAGAAGTTTGCCAGATTCGTGAGCAAGGAAGGTCTCAATATAGAAGGAATCTCAGAACAGACCATCTGGAAGCTGGTAAATGAAGGACTGATCAGCGAATACGCTGACTTCTATCACCTCAACAACTATGCCTACGAGATAGCAGCCTGGGATGGTTTTGGAAAGAAGAGCGTTACCAACATGCTGGAAAGCGTAAGAAAGAGTCGTCAGACAGATGGTCGCCATCTGCTCTATGCCCTCAACATTCCTCTCTGCGGAGGCGATGTGGCAAAGAAACTCATCGAGCGTTATCCGGTAAAAGAACTGATAGAGACCGCCCGCCTCTGTATGTTTGACGATGAGTTTGCCAGCATCGACGGCATCGGACCAGAAAAGAGCGCCAAGTTCATTGGCTGGTTCAAGGACGACACCAACTTCTCCCATGTACAGAAATTGATGAAAGAGCTGGAAATCGTAGAACAGGAAGCGGTAGAGAAAGGAAGCGCCTGCGACGGCTTGACCTTCGTAGTAACCGGCGATGTACATCATTATAAGAACCGCAACGAGCTGAAGGCTTACATAGAGAGCCAAGGCGGCAAGGTGACGGGAAGCGTGAGCAAGAGTACTAATTTCCTGATTAACAACGATGCTGCCTCTCAAAGTTCCAAGAACAAGAAAGCGCATGAGCTCAACATCCCTATCATTACAGAAGATGAGTTCGTCGAGAAATTCGGATAAAAAAAATCGAGAAATTCGGTTAAAAAAAATCGAGAAATTCGGTTAAAAACAAGAAATCCCTTAGGCTTCAATCAAGTCTAAGGGATTTCTTTTTGTATAGTTAATCCAGGAAATTAGTGTGTTCCGCAATATTGTCCCATAAAGAGGATACCACCACTCTGTGTGTCCTGAATCATATAGACGAACGGATGGTCGGCATGAAACTCTACATTGCGTATCTCCATAGGAGCCATCGATGTGAGCATAACGGCAGCAGTTACGGCAGCCGCCTTGGTTCCACGCTCGCTTACTTCAATCTTAGCTTTCTGTAGCATCTTGCTTACAAAGAAAGGACCATTGGCAAAATGGGTGAAGTTTGCCTCGTTGGGATTGAACATGGAAGGCGCACCCAAGCCGCTGATGATATCATTAAGCGACAACTCCTGCTCGATGGTGAACTTTGGCAGCTTCAGGCTCACCATGCATTCCTCCATGTTGTTTCCCAGATTCGTAATCTTATCAGCATCCAATCCCTTCATCATGTCCTGGATGCTTTTGCCCTCGTTAGGAAGAAGCACCATCATGCGATAGGTACCGTTGCCGTAAGGAAGGTCGATGGCCTTGAAGGTATCATTCTCTGAATAGAAGAACTTCTTGACCTGATGCATCATCTGCACTTTCTGAATATCACGGGTGTAACCACGGAAGTTGACCTCCTTTGTATTGCGTGCATCAAACTTCGACTGCCATGTGCCGTTGAAGAAGATGGCATTCATCAGATAAGAAACAGCCTGAGGATCCACCTGGCTGATAAGCTGTGGAATCATGCCATGGGTCTTCTCCTTGCACCAGCCATTGATACGATTGGTGGTTTTACCCGATGTGAAGTCAAGGCTCTCGATGGCAGCCTGATAATTGTCGCCTACCTTCTTGCTGAATGCACTGTTCACAGAGAAGCTCTTGTTGACAGCGATGAAATTGGCAATCTCCACCTTGGTCTGCTTATCAAGACTACCTGCCGTTTGAAGAATAGCCTTATAGGTTTCATTTAACTCATCCACGCCAACACCTTCGCATCCAATGGCTTTCAATATCTCCTGTTGAGTGTTTCCGTCAGCACCGTTCGCCAACATACCCATCAGATAAGCCACACTCATAGGAGAAACCACCTGTGAAGAATGGTCAGAGATTTTATCGAAAAGACGAAGGGCGAAAGCATTGTTCTTATGGATAATCTCTCGCTGGGAATCAGAAAGAACCAGATAACTATTGTCCAAGTCCTCTTCATTCTTTCCCATATCGTTACTCTTGCTTGCATTAGAATCGCCATTTATCTTCTTGCTGCTGGCGCAGGAAGTCATTGCCATAGCTGCCGTCATCATGAGGGCAGCAGAAGCCATTTTGCTAAAATTACTCTTCTTCATAATCATTCATATTTGTTGATAATCTGTCTATGAAATGCAAGTTTCGACGATTTCTTGCATCAGACAGTTCTAATTTAAGACTCATTAACAGCCTGCTTGCCTAAAGCCCCATCATCTGCCTGCTTGCCTGGCATCACACGCAGATGGTATCTGTTGCCGTCAAACTCCACGCGCATCAGACTCTGTGGATTGGCTATCTTTGTCAAACCAAGAGCCACATGGCCCATCGTTCTGCGAAGATTCAGTTCTATGCATGAAGCCAGTTCCAGCTGACCTTCCTTGGAGGCAATCATCATATCCACGCCAAAAGGTCCGCTATAGACATCCTTCAGTGCAGGCTCCATAACATCCATAATTCTCTGACGTGCAGCAGAAAGAGTCTCCTCACTCACGTATCGCTTCAAGATATCCAGCTTTTCCTCTTCAGAGCAGAGCAGGTTGCCGGAATAAGCATTCTTGATGGTATCAAACAACGAGAGTCCCAGATAGTTCACCTTGCCGTCACGCATTTCGAACTCCATGCCGAAGTCTTTCACCTTATTATAATAAGGCTCCACGGTAACGCCACCCTGTTGCGCAATGATGTTGCGGGTCCAGCGTTCAAAGGCAGGATATTCGCCAGCTGTTCTGAATTCATCGGCAGCCACATACTTCACTCCCCTGCCGCTGCTGCTCCAGGGAGCCTTGACCACAGCCTTGCCCTGCTGCAGCACCAACGCCTTCACCTTCTCATAGGAATCAGCATATACTACGCCCTGCTGCAGATGCTGGGCAGCCCACTGCCTGCTGCTTATCGTACGTACCTTATTTAATGTATCGTCGGTAGGCAACATGATGTCGGGCACGCCCATTCGCTCCAGCTCATGTTTCAGACTCAAGTTCCATCCCCAGGGATGAATGCTGTCAAGAAACTCCGTCTTAAGCGCATGTTCCAACTGAACCTTGGTTATAAACTCAACTTTTTCTGCAAGATGCTCCCCCAAATGGCGCACCTTATCGAGTGCATTGTCGATGTCATCAACAAGCACCCAATCACCCTGATCTGCCCACAAGGCAGGAATAAACGCCAGGTCGCTTCGCAACTGTCTTCCTGCATGAGGCGCGGTGAACTGCTGCAAATTTGCGGCCAAGGCCAAATCGTGTTCCGGATTGAAGATATGTAGTTTCATGCTGCAAAGTTACAAAATAAAGAGGGAAAAAAGGCAAAAGAGGGGCGGTTTTACGTAGAAAAGTGCTAAATAATGAAAAAAAAGTTAGTTTTTGCTATCTAGAGTTTGCAAATTTAAAATATATTATTACCTTTGCATCGTAAAAACAAAATTGAATCAATATTAAACGCATGGAAGAAGCATTCTTCAGAACACATACATATCTCGTAGAGCATACAGATGCCCCAGTGAGACGCACCTTGATGGATGAAATCGATTGGAACGACCGATTGATTGGAATCAAGGGCACACGAGGTGTCGGCAAGTCGACATTCCTATTGCAGTATGCCAAGGAGCACTTTGGACCTCACGATCGAAAGTGCCTGTTTGTGAATATGAACAACTTCTATTTCCAGAGTAGAGGAATCGCCGACTTTGCCGGCGACTTCGTGAAACAAGGTGGCAGAACATTGCTCATCGACCAGGTGTTCAAGCAGCAGGACTGGAGCAAGGAGCTCCGCAAGTGCTACGACCTGTATCCGGAACTGAAAATCGTATTCACCGGTTCAAGCGTGATGCGGCTGAAGGAAGAGAACCCTGAGCTGAACGGCATCGTGAAAAGCTATAACCTGCGCGGCTTCTCGTTCCGTGAGTTCATCAACTTGCAGACGGGTAACAACTTCAAGGCATACGAACTTGATGACATCCTGCGCAATCATGAGCACATCATCAAGCAGATTCTGCCAAAGGTAAGTCCGATGAAATATTTCCAGGACTATCTGCACCATGGCTTCTATCCATTCTTCCTGGAACAGCGTAACTTTACAGAGAATCTACTAAAGACGATGAATATGATGACCGAGGTTGATATCCTCCTCATCAAGCAGATTGAACTGAAGTACCTGCCGAAGATCAAGTCACTCTTCTATCAGCTGGCAGTGGAAGGAGCCAAGGCACCAAACGTGAGCCAGCTTGCAGACAGTATCAATACCAGCCGAGCCACAGTGATGAACTACATCAAGTATCTGGCAGACGCCCGACTCATCAATATGATTTATCCAGAAGGTCAGGATTTCCCGAAGAAGCCATCCAAAGTGATGATGCACAACCCGAACCTCATGTACGCCATCTATCCTATCCAGATAGATACACAGGAGGTGATGGAAACATTCTTCGTCAACTCGCTCTGGAAAGACCACAAGGTGCACCAGGGAGGTAAGGATCACTTCTACACGGTAGACGGCAACAGGAAGTTCAGAATCTGCGACGCCCAAGCCACCAACAAGATTCGAAGCAATCCAGACACCATCTATGCCCGCTATAATACGGAGGTGGGAAAGGACAACAAGATTCCTTTGTGGCTGCTGGGATTCCTATACTAAAGAATAGGATTCTTGTACTATGGGTAGAATTCCTGTACTCAAAGAAATAAAGAAACGAGAATTTATACAAAACATATTTAATATTTTATCTAAAAGTAAAATGGCTAAAGAGAAAAAATTTATCACTTGTGATGGTAACACCGCTGCCGCACATGTAAGCTACATGTTTACAGAGGTTGCTGCTATCTACCCTATTACTCCATCATCACCAATGGCGGAGCATGTAGATGAATGGGCTGCCAAAGGTCGTAAGAACCTTTTCGGTCAGCGAGTTTCTATCCAGGAAATGGAATCTGAGGCTGGTGCTGCCGGTGCAGTTCACGGTTCTCTCCAGGCTGGTGCCTTGACTTCAACATACACTGCTTCTCAGGGTCTGTTGTTGATGATTCCTAATATGTACAAGATTGCTGGTGAGTTGCTCCCTTGCGTGTTCAACGTATCAGCTCGTACATTGGCTTCTCACTCACTTTGTATCTTCGGTGACCACCAGGACGTAATGGCTTGCCGCCAGACTGGCTTCGCTATGTTCTGCTCTGGTTCTGTTCAGGAGGTAATGGACCTCTCTGCAGTTCCTCACTTGGCTACATTGGAGACAAAGGTTCCTTTCATCAACTTCTTCGACGGTTTCCGTACTTCTCATGAGTACCACAAGATCGAGGAGATGGATATGGAAGACATCCGTCCATTGGTTAAGGATGAGTTCATCGAGGACTTCCGTAACCGTGCTTTGACTCCAGAGCGTCCTGTTACTCGCGGTACCGCTGAGAATCCAGAGACATTCTTCACACACCGTGAGGCTTGCAACCCTTACTACGATGCAATCCCTGAGGTAGTAGAGAAGTACTGCCAGGAGATGACTAAGATCACTGGTCGTGAGTACCACCTCTTCAACTACTATGGTGCTGAGGATGCTGAGAACATCATCATCCTGATGGGTTCAGCTACAGAGCCAGCTCGTGAGGCTATCGACTACTTGAACAAGCAGGGCAAGAAGGTTGGTATGGTTGCAGTTCACCTGTACCGTCCATTCTCTGTTGACTTCTTGAAGAAGGTTATCCCAGCTACAGTTAAGCGTATCGCTGTTCTCGACCGTACTAAGGAGCCAGGTGCAGAGGGTGAGCCATTGTACCTCGACGTTAAGTC
>ENA-UEOZ01000547-UEOZ01000547.1-human-gut-metagenome-genome-assembly--contig:-NODE-547-length-23845-cov-9.191644_pt1 | contig 23845 bp, 25 predicted proteins | sample MGYA00242898_ERZ507912 | MGnify/ENA primary metagenome ERZ507912 (study PRJEB26167, sample SAMN06115410) | human gut metagenome | host: Homo sapiens | place: China:Chongqing | collected 2016-04-27... | reverse complement strand
AACCTTCCTGCGTAAATTTTGCATAAATTGCGCATCAACTATTTGTTGAAACAACATAAAACAAAACCAGCCGGACGAGGCGGTTGCAAGCCCTCGTCCGGCTGGATACTTACTTCTTCGGAGTCATAAGCCTCTTCTCCTTGGTGACCTCATTTTCGGAATACGGGTTTCATAGGGTGACTCTCCTTAGAAACATCAGACACATCTGAAAACCGGGGATGGAATCAAGGGGAACGATTTACACTAGAACATTGGAATGACCCTTTTCTTAACTGATGGAGTGCGGCACCGAGATTCTGAAGATGAATTTCATATTACCACATTCTTTCGAGTTAGATTTGCTGGGGCATCTTGACTAGTACATTGGTAGAACTCCTTTTTTGCTATTCAAATAACTGTCTCCGTACAAAAGATACCTTCATCGGTGATCACCTTCGGCGGATCTATTTGAATTGCCGGGGGTCTAGGTTTATCGACAGGTTGTCGTTATATCGCAATGTTGATGCTCAAGAACGGCTCGTATTTGTTGTGTTTTTATACGGGGGAAACATCCCGTTTGTGGTGAGCCTCTGTTTTGCTTCTCAGCGAATCCCGACAGCCTGTCCCTGCTGTGCGGGTTCCATATCGACCATCGGTCTCGCTCCTTTCTGCTTCAAGTCAGCGGGATTAGCTCTCATTTGAGCTTCTGCTGTACTTCTCTGGCTTCTAGCTTTATTATACATGCGGGTGCATCGTTTGTCCATTCGCAGACTATACAAAGAAATAGACAAATTTTTGTTGAAATCTTGAAAACAACCGGCAAAATACAACAAAAACGGTCCGCAGACCGGCGTTTCTGCGCGCTCTGCCCAACCTTGGACCCCTCTTGTGGAAAACCTCTGCTGCAGCTGCTGGCGGCCGGGCCGATCGCATGCGGGGTGTTCCGCATGTGCCCGGTGATGAGCCTGGTGGCAACGCTGCTGTTCAAGGAGCCGAGCTTCGGCACCTGGGTGCACACCTGGGGCTGCAACATGCCCATGGCCCTGTGCTGGCAGATGCTGTACTGCGGCCCGCTGAGCCGTGCCATTTTCCGGCTGCTGTTCCGCCGCGGTGAAAAGAAGGCGGCCTGATCCCGCAGGAAACCGGACACTTTCTTTTATAAATAGGTATCGACAAAGTTCTGTCAAACTTGGCGGACACATGACAGGCGTGAAATCCATACGATTTTTATATACCGGTTATATAAAAACTCTACAGCGGGTGTATTTTGCGCCTGCCACCCCCTGAAAAGCGAAGAAACAGTTAAGAAAACTGTGGAAATAGTGCAACATATTCCGCATAAACAAAGCGAATTGCACAACTTTTGCCGCCTGCTGGTGAAGTGCGATATAACAAAAGGTAGAATGTTGAAGAAGGGGCTTGTCAATTTTCGTCAATCGTACTATCATACTGAACGGAAAAAGACGAACGAACCGGAAAAAAGGAGGGCGCGCAGGGCTTTGAACACCAGCGCCTTCCTTGCTTTTTTCACGTTCTTTGGCCTTTTCTTCATGCGATAAGAAGGTGTGGAGCCGGTGTGCGGTGCAGCCCTTTTGCGGGGCAGAATATCGCCGGAACCGACCCTCAGACCCGGACCCCATTCTTCAGGAAGGAGGAAAAATAAATGAACAAGTTGACCCAAGCCCTGATGGAAGAGCTCACCGTCGAGTACGTCAAGGTCGGCCCGCTGCAGATCCCGGAATCCGTGGTCATCAGCTGGGTGATCATGGTGCTGGTCGTGCTGGGTTCCATCCTGCTCACCCGTAACCTGAAGGTAGACCACATCAGCAAGCGTCAGGCTGTGCTGGAAATGGCCTACACTGCGGGCAAAAATTTCTTTGAAGGCCTGCTGGGCAAGGAGGGCGCATGTTATGTGCCCTACCTGATGACCGTGGCCATCTACATTGCCTGCTCGAACCTGATCGGCGTGTTCGGCGTCAAGCCCCCCACGAAGGATCTGGACGTGACCGCTGCGCTGGCCCTGATGAGCATCGTGCTCATTGAAGGTTCCGGCATCCGCGCACGCGGCGGCGTCGGCTTCCTCAAGAGCCTGGCTGCCCCCACCCCGGTCATGACCCCCATGAACATTCTGGAGATCGCCATCCGGCCTACCAGCCTGTGCATGCGACTGTTCGGCAACGTGCTGGGCGCATTCGTCATCATGGAGCTGATCAAGCTGGTGGTGCCCGTTTTCGTTCCTGCCGTGTTCAGTCTCTACTTTGACCTGTTCGACGGCCTGATCCAGACCTACGTCTTTGTGTTCCTGACCTCGCTGTTCATGAAAGAGAGCATCGGCGGAGAGGAATAACCACCAAACGCCTTCCCGCTGGGAGAAGGCAGCACAAATTTGATAATAAAGGAGATTTTACTTATGAACGGTTTGATTGCTCTGGGCGCTGGCATTGCAGCGCTGACCGGCATTGGCGGCGGCATTGGCATTGGTATTGCAACCGGTAAGGCAACGGAGGCTATCTCCCGTCAGCCCGAGGCTGCCAGCAAGATCCAGACCAACCTGCTGCTGGGCGCTGCTCTGGCAGAAGGTACCGCAATTTTCGGCTTCGTTGTTGCACTGCTGATCATCCTGTTCCTGGGCTGATAATGGAGGCGTGAACGAATGCTGAAACTCGATATCAACCTGCTGTGGACCGTGGTCAACGTTCTCATCATGTACGCGCTGCTGCGCAAGTTCCTGTTCAAGCCTGTGCAGGACGTGCTGGACAAGCGCCAGAAGATGGTGGACGATGAGCTGGCCAATGCGCAGGATGCAAAGACCAAGGCAGAAGCTGCCCTGGCTGCAGCAAACGACAAGCTGCACAATGTGGACGTTGAGGCCGCTGCCCGCCGCGAAGAGAGCGCACAGCAGGCCGAAAAACAGAAGGAACAGCTGCTGGCTGAGGCACAGCGTCAGGCCGACGCCATCGTGGCCGAGGGCAAGGCAGCTGCAGAAGCAGAGCGCGCCAGCAAGCTGCGCCAGGCCGACGCACAGATCGCCGACCTGACCCGCACCATGTGCGCAAAGGTGCTGGAGCGCAACCTCACGCAGCAGGATGATGCCCGTATGCTGGACGACCTGCTGCAGAAAGCGGGGGAGAGCGATGGCAAGCGCGTCTGAGATTTTAAAGGCTTATCTGCACTGTGCCCGTACCCCGGCTGAGGACGCCGTGGAGCGCATCCGCACCCAGCTGAAAAAGCAGTACGGTGCCGCTGAGGTGGAGTTGACCGTCAGCGTGGAGCCGGACCTGATCTCCGGCTATGTGCTGCAGGTGGGCGGCCGTGTGTTCGACAACTCCGGCAAGAGCGCTCTGGCCGCCATTACGGCGGATGCGCCCAGCCTGGCTGTGATGCAGACCCGTGTGGAGGACTACAAGCCCGCCGCCACGACCGCAGAGGGCGGCACCGTGATCTCCGCAGCCGACGGCGTTGTGGATGTCAAGGGCATGGATCAGGCCGTTTACGGCGAGATTGTCACCTTTGACAACGGTGCAAAGGGCATGGTGGAAAGCGTGGAGCCCGATCATCTGGGCATCATGCTGTTTGACAAGATCGAGGAAGTGGGCGTGGGCACTCTGGTGACCCGCAGCGGCAAACGCGCCGGCATCCCGGTGGGCGACGGCTTCCTGGGCCGCGTCATCAGCCCCCTGGGCGAGCCCATCGACGGCAAGGGCCCCATTGAGGCAGAGGGCTACAACCCCATCGAGAAGCAGGCCCCCGGCATCCTGGAGCGCCAGAGCGTGGACACCCCGCTGCACACCGGCATCCTGGCCATCGACTCCATGTTCCCCATCGGCCGCGGCCAGCGTGAGCTGATCATCGGCGACCGCCAGACCGGCAAGACCTCCATTGCAACCGACGCCATCCTGAACCAGAAGGACAAGGATGTGCTGTGCATCTATGTGGCCATCGGCCAGAAGGCTTCTTCCATCGCCCGCGTGGCAGGCGACCTGCAGAAGCACGGTGCCATGAGCTACACCACCATCGTGGCGGCTACCGCGTCCGACTCGGCACCGCTGCAGTACATCGCCCCTTATGCCGGCACTGCGCTGGCCGAGTACTTCATGGGCAAGGGCAAGAGCGTGCTGATCGTGTACGACGATCTGTCCAAGCATGCGGTGGCCTACCGTGCCATCTCGCTGCTGCTGCGCCGTTCTCCCGGCCGTGAAGCTTACCCCGGCGATGTGTTCTATCTGCACTCCCGTCTGCTGGAGCGCTCCTGCCGCATGCGTGATGACCTGGGCGGCGGTTCCATCACCGCACTGCCCATCGTCGAGACCCAGGCAGGTGACGTTTCCGCTTACATCCCCACCAACGTCATTTCCATCACCGATGGCCAGATCTTCCTGGAGAGCGCCCTGTTCAACGCCGGCAACCGCCCGGCTGTCAACGTGGGCCTGTCGGTGTCCCGTGTGGGCGGCGCAGCCCAGACCAAGGCCATGAAGAAGGCCAACGCCAACCTGCGTATCGAGCTGGCACAGTACAAGGACATGGAGTCCTTTGCCCAGTTCAGCTCCGATCTGGACGCCGAGACCCGCCGCCAGCTGGATCACGGCAAGGCCCTGATGGAGATGCTCAAGCAGCCGCTGTATCAGCCTAAGTCTGACGCAGAGCAGGTGGTCCTGCTCACGCTGGCTTCGCATGGCGTGCTCGACGAGATCCCCACGGCCGAGCTGCGCACCAAGACTTCCGCATTTGTGCGCCAGTTCCGCGCGGATGTGTCCGGCACGATGGACAAGATCACCGCCACCGGCAAGCTCGAACCCGATGAGGTCGATGCCATCCTGAACGCCTGGAAAGCATATGCGGGAGGCGACAGCCATGCCGTCCAGTAAGCTGCTGAAAGAGCGCATTGAGAGCATTCAGGACACCATGAAGATCACGAACGCCATGTACCTGATCTCCTCGTCCAAGCTCCGCAAGGCGCGCAAGAATTACCAGAACGTTTCGCCCTACTTCAACCGCATGCGCGACACCATCTCCCGGGTGGTGCCTCATCTGCCGGAGGAGCCGGTGCACCCGTTCTTCCACGACCGTACCAACGAAAAGTCGAACCCCCGCCGCGCCTATCTGGTGCTGACGGCAGACAAGGGCATGGCCGGTGCATTCAACCAGAACATCCTCCGGTTCCTCAAGGAGCACGCGGATGAGAACGACCGGTTCTATGTGATCGGTCAGGTGGGTTACCGCGCACTGTACCACAAGGACCCGCGTCTGGTGGAAGAGTTCCGCTACAGTGCCACCGCGCCCACCCTGCAGCGCGCCCGCGACATCACGGTGGACGCCATCGACGACTTCAAGTCCGGCAAGCTGGATGAGATCTACCTCGTCTACACCAGGATCGAGAATGCACTGACCAGCGAGCCCACCATGGTGCGTCTGCTGCCGCTGGACCGCGAGCATCTGCAGCCCGCCCCCAAGGGCTTTGGTGATCCCAGCGGCGAGGTGGAGATGTTCCCGGACGCCTGGACAGTGTTCGAGCAGACCGCGCCCATCTACATGCATGGCATGATCTTTGGTGCCATGACCGAGAGCTACTGCGCCGAGCAGAGCGCCCGCATGACCGCCATGGATTCCGCCACCAAGAGCGCGAACGACATGATCCGCGATCTGCAGCTGGAGTACAACCGTACCCGTCAGGGCTCCATCACCCAGGAGATCACCGAGATCATCGGTGGTGCAGCTGCTGTGCAGAAGCGGGATTAAAGAAAAGAACGAACTTATAATATAAGAGGCAATCGTTATGTTACAGGGAACTATTATCCGCGTAGCGGGTCCTGTTGTGGACGTGCAGTTCGCAGCAGGCAAGCTGCCTGCCCTGCAGGAGGCGCTGACGGTGACCGCTGAGGGCACCGAACGCACCATGGAAGTGACGCAGCACGTCAACGAAACGACGGTGCGCTGCATCATGCTTTCCGCAAGCGAAGGTCTCGGCAAGGGCATGACCGTGCAGGCGACCGGCCACGGCCTGACCGCACCGGTGGGTGAAGCCACCCTGGGCCGTATGTTCGACCCGCTGGGCAGACCCATCGACGGCAAAGGCCCGGTGGATGATGTGCCGCACTGGCCCATCCACCGCAAGGCTCCCAGCTTTGCGGAGCAGAAGCCTGCTACCGAGATCCTGGAGACCGGCATCAAGGTCATCGACCTGCTGGCTCCGTATGCAAAGGGCGGCAAGATCGGTCTGTTCGGCGGCGCAGGCGTCGGCAAGACCGTGCTGATCCAGGAACTGATCCACAACGTGGCCACCGAGCACGGCGGCTACTCCATCTTCACCGGCGTCGGCGAGCGCTCCCGTGAGGGCTGCGACCTGTGGGGCGAGATGAACGCTTCCGGCGTTCTGAACAAGACGGCACTGGTCTTTGGCCAGATGAACGAGCCCCCCGGAGCCCGTATGCGCGTGGCCGAGACCGGCCTGACCATGGCCGAGTACTTCCGTGAAGAGACCCACAAGGACGTGCTGCTGTTCATCGACAACATCTTCCGTTTCGTGCAGGCAGGCTCTGAGGTGTCGGCTCTGATGGGCCGTATGCCTTCCGCCGTGGGCTATCAGCCCACTCTGGCCAACGAGCTGGGCGCTCTGCAGGAGCGCATCACCTCCACGAAGGACGGCTCCATCACCTCGGTGCAGGCCGTTTACGTCCCCGCCGATGACCTGACCGACCCGGCCCCCGCCACCACCTTTGCGCATCTGGACGCCACCACTGTGCTGTCCCGTAAGATCGTGGAGCAGGGCATTTACCCCGCTGTGGACCCGCTGGCCTCCACTTCCCGCATTCTGGAAGCAGACATCGTGGGCGAGGAGCACTACCGCGTGGCCCGCAAGGTGCAGTCCATTCTGCAGCGCTATCAGGAGCTGCAGGACATCATTGCCATTCTGGGCATGGACGAACTGGACGAGAACGACAAGCTGACCGTGACCCGTGCCCGCAAGCTGCAGAAGTTCCTGTCCCAGCCCTTTGCCGTGGCCGAGAACTTTACCGGCCTGAAGGGCAAGTATGTGCCGCTGAAGGACACCGTGCGCAGCTTTGCCGCCATCGTGGACGGCGAGGCCGATGACCTGCCGGAGTGGGCATTCTTCAACGTGGGTACGCTGGAAGATGCCCGCCAGAAGGCCGCTGAAAAGATGGCTGAGGAAAAGGGCGGTGCCGTCTGATGAACAAGTTCATGCTGAATATCACGGCCTCCAGCGGTGAGTTCTATCAGGGCGACTGTGAGGACCTCGTACTGCCCACCGGCGACGGTGTGTATGGCGTGCAGGCCGGGCACAACCCCGTGCTGGTGGCCATCCACATGGGCATCCTGCACTTTGAAGTGAACGGCGAAGCCCGCGACATTCTGGTGGGTGACGGCATTGCCGAGGTGACCCCCGCCTATGTGATGGTGCTGGTGGACAGCGCCGAGCGCCCGGAGGATATCGACAAGAACCGTGCCGAGGCGGCCCGCATCCGTGCGGAAGAGCGCCTGCAGCACCAGAAGAGCATGCATGAATATTATCAGAGCCAGATCGCACTGCAGCGTGCCATGCAGCGTTTGCAGACAGCCGCAAAGTACAAGCGCTGAGACCTGAACCCGCAAAAACACCCGATTTTCTGGGGAATTTTCCCCGGAGAACGGGTGCTTTTTGTTGTGCGGGGCCGGAGGTCTTGACAGAAAGTGCTCAATATGATATGATTTTGATATCACAAAGAAATACTTCCGACCCTAATAAGGAGGGACTTGTTATGGAAGAGAAAATTTTGAATACCCGCAAAAACGGCATGGCGGTACTGCTGCTGACCCTGTTGGGCTATGTGGCATCCATTGCCCTGTTTATTTACAGCATCACCCTGCTGGATGCAGACCGGATGCTTCTGGGCTTGCCGCTGCTGATCTTGTCCATCGGGTATTGGATCGCAGGCATCTTCCTGTTCTGCGGCCTGAAGGTGCTCAAGCCGCAGGAAGCGCTGGTGCTCACCCTGTTCGGTGATTACATCGGCACCCTGAAGGGACAGGGCTTTTACTGGGTGAACCCCTTCTGCACCGCTGTCAACCCTGCCGCCGGTACTCGCCTGAGCCAGAGCGGAGATGTGAACAGCAAGGAAACCAGCGTGGCTGCGCTGTTTGGCCAGAGCGGCCAGAATGCCCAGGTCAGTGCCGAATCCATGAGCAGAAAGATCTCCCTGAAAATGATGACCCTCAACAACTCCCGGCAGAAGATCAACGACTGCCTGGGCAACCCGGTGGAGATCGGCATTGCGGTCATCTGGCGCGTGACCGATACCGCCAAGGCTGTGTTCAATGTGGACAACTACAAGGAATACCTCTCCCTGCAGTGCGACAGCGCCCTGCGCAATGTGGTGCGGGTGTACCCCTATGATGTGGCCCCCAATGTGGACACCACCGGAGACGGTGTGGCCGATGAGGGCAGCCTGCGCGGCTCCTCCGAGGTGGTGGCGGCCCGCATCCGCGACGAGATCCAGAAAAATGTGGCAGAGGCCGGCATCGAGGTGGTGGAAGCCCGCATCACATATCTGGCCTACGCGCCGGAGATCGCAGCGGTCATGCTACAGCGCCAGCAGGCCAGTGCCATCATCGACGCCCGCAAGATGATCGTGGACGGTGCCGTGGGCATGGTGGAAATGGCACTGGACCGTCTGAACGAAAACAAGGTGGTAGAGCTGGATGACGAGCGCAAGGCAGCCATGGTGTCCAACCTGCTGGTGGTGCTGTGCGGCAACCGCGACGCCCAGCCCATCGTGAACAGCGGCAGCCTGTACTGATGGCAGAGCCCAAAAAGCAGGTGCCCCTGCGCCTGAACGCCAAACTCTACGATGCCCTTGCTGCCTGGGCAGAGGATGATTTCCGCTCGGTGAACGGACAGATCGAATATCTGCTCACCGAGTGTGTGCGCCAGCGCAAGAAGAACGGGAAATATGTTTCAGATCAGATCGACGTACCGCCGGAACTGGACCTGAAATAAAACAGACGAACCAGCCCCGGCTGTGGAAGGTAGTTTTCCATAGCCGGGGCCGGTTGCGTTTATGTGACAGAAAAACATGAAAAAAACAGGAAAGATGAAATAAAATCTATTGACAGTTGCGGAGTTGTGACGCATAATAAATGAATGAGATGCTCTGGAATCCCAGAGCGTTTCGGACCAAAGCAAGGAGCAGCGATCCCGTTGAAGAAACAAGAACAAAAAAACAAGACGGTTTTTCATGCTGCAGCAGCATTGCTGGCCGTTCTGGCGGTCGTGCTGGTACTGTACGGCGGGGGCCGCTGGCTGGAGAAACGGGCAGAAAAGCCGGAGACCCGCACCCAGCTGCCCCAGGCCGACCAGGAGACTGTGGAAGTGGACGGCGTGACCTACCGCAAAAAAAGCCGCCTGACCACGATCCTGGTCATGGGCGTGGACCACGACACCCAGGACAGCTACGAGTACCGCAAGGCCGGCCAGGCCGACTTTCTGCGGTTGGTGGTACTGGATGACGCGGACAAGACGGTGCAGCAGCTGCAGATCGACCGCGATACCATGACCCCCGTGACGGTGCTGGGCCTGCTGGGTGACCGCTACGAGCCGGTGACCGAGCAGATCTGTCTGGGTTATGCCTTTGGCGATGGCCGCCAGACCAGCTGCGAGGTGACCGTGGAAGCAGTGGGAAACCTGCTGGGCGGACAGACCATTGACCAGTATCTGGCCATGGGTCTGGACGGCATTTCCACCCTGAACGATCTGGCAGGCGGTGTGACCGTGACGCTGGAGGATGATTTCTCCGCCATTGACCCGGCCATGACCAAGGGTGCGACCCTGACACTGCAGGGTGACCAGGCCGAGACTTATGTCCGCACCCGCCGCAGTGTCGGTGTAGGCACCAACGAGGCCCGCATGGCGCGGCAGGAAAGCTACATCCGACAGCTGTCGGTGCAGCTGGATGAAAAACTGCAGAAGGATCAGAACTTTGCCGTGGACGCCTACGACGCCCTGCAGCCCTACCTGACCACCAGCATGGCCAAAGGTCAGCTGGTGAACGAGGCCTGGGCGGCAAAGGACTACACCCGGCTGGACACCATCAAACCGGATGGCACCTATCAGGTCGGGGAGGATGGCTTTATGGAGTTTTATCCGGATGCCGATGCGTTGCAGCAGGCGGTGCTGCAGCTGTTTTACGAAAAAGTTGAATAAGCGTGCCCAAGACACGTTTATGATAAAGACGCTCTCAAAGCCGAGAGAACTGGTCTGAAAGGGGTATATTCTTATGAAAATGAAAAAGATCGTTTGCGCCATGGTCTCCGCAGCTCTGCTGGTGAGCATGGCTGCCGCTACCGCTTTTGCTGTGGAGTCTGTGCCCAGCAAGACTGGCACCGATGCCGATGCAGGCAAGACCGAGGTCTCTACTTCCGGTTCTGTTGGCAGCGAGGGCCTGCAGGTGGAGGTCAAGACCACGGAGGACTCCAGTAAGGAAGAGACCCAGCTGAAGGGCGAGGGCGTGGAGAAGTACCTGACTGCAGAGGCTGTGGATGCAGCTGCGAAGATCCTGGGCAGTGAGAAGGACGCTGTGACCGTCAGCGAGATCAAGGAGATCAAGGTCGCCGGCTACAAGACCGACATGGACAAGATCACCGTCAAGGTCCCCATGGCAGCTCTGCCGGAGAGCGGCACCACCGTTGCCGTGATCATCCGTGTCAAGACCCCCGACGGCAAGATCGTCAACCTGCCTCTGGCCGGTGTGGTCGTGGAAGAGACCGTTGTGGTGAACGGTGTGGCCCGTAAGGTCCGTAAGGTCCAGCTGGTGTTGGATGCCACCACCATGATCAACCTGCAGGCAGGCAAGGCCTACATTGCAGCTGTGACCCGGAAGTAAAAACAGAACGACTTTGTCCTGCGGCGCTCTCTTCCGAAAAAGAGGACGCCGCATTTTTCACGGAGAAAGCCAAGGGATTTTAAAGGAGCAACGAAGTGCAGCGAGATACTTTAACACAGGAACCTTATCGTTCCGAGGTGCGGCCGCAGCAGGAAGAAGATACCATTGATCTTCTAGAACTTTGCATGGGCCTGCTGGACCACTGGAAGTTTATTGCGGCCACGGCACTGGTGGGTGCCGTGCTGGCCGCTGCGTATACTTTTCTTCTGGTCACGCCTCTGTATAAGGCCACGGCGACCATCTATGTGGTCAGCCGCAACGACTCGGTGCTGAACCTGTCGGATATTCAGATCGGCAGCGCCCTGACCAGCGACTACATCAAGGTGTTTGAGATGTGGGAGGTGCACGAAAAGGTCATCAGTGCACTGGATCTGGACTATACCTATACCCAGATGGACAACATGCTCAGCGTGACCAATGCCAACGACACCCGTATGCTGGACATTACGGTGACCGATGCAGACCCCGAAGAGGCTGCAGCCATTGCCAATAAGTATGCTGAGGTGGGCGCAAGCTACATTGCGGAGAAGATGAAGACCGACGAGCCCACCATCATGTCCTCGGCCCGAGTACCGGCCAACCCCTTCAGCCCCAGCAAGACCAAGAACATCCTGCTGGGCTTCCTGGCAGGCTTTGTGCTGTCCTGCGGTGTTGTGGTGCTGCGGGTGCTGCTGGACGATACCTATAAATCCGCTGAGGAGATCCGCAAGTACACCGGCATGGTGGTGCTGGCCTCTGTGCCCCTGGTGGGTGGCACCGAGTCCAAAAAGGGCAGCAACTTCCAGCGCCGCATGAAGCGCCTGAGCAAAGATATTTGCCGCCGTGTGGGCGGAAAGGCCGGGAGGAACGCATGAAACAGCTGAAGATCACAAAATTTCCGGAACTGGACTATGCAGGCAGCGAGGCCTTCAACACCCTGAGCACCAACCTGTCCTTTGCAGGTGAAACTGTAAAAAAGATCATGATCACCAGCTGCCACGCTTCGGAGGGCAAGAGCTATCTGTCCATGAATCTGATGCGGACCCTGGCCCAGCGTGGCATGAAGGTGGCCCTGGTGGACGCCGACCTGCGCCGCAGCATGGTAAACACCCAGTACGGCCTGCAGTTTGAGAACGGCCGCAACGACGACAAGGGCCTTTCCCACTTTTTGGCAGGCATGGTGGGCATGGAGGAGGTCATCTACCAGACCGACATCCCCGGTGCCCTGATGGTTCCGGTGGGCCGGGATGTGCCCAACCCCCTGGCTCTGCTGAGCAACCATCACTTCAAGGACCTGCTGGACACCCTGGCCCAGATGGTGGATTATGTGCTGGTGGACGCCGCCCCTGTGGGCGTGGTCATTGATGCTGCCGAGATCGCAAAATCCTGCGACGGCACTCTGATCGCTGTGCAGTACAACGATGTGCGCCGCCAGGAACTGCTGGACGTCAAGCAGCAGATCGAGCAGAGCGGCTGCCCCATCCTGGGCACTGTGCTGAACCAGGTGGATTACGACAGCTACCTGAGCCGCAAGTATTACTACCGTACCTACGGCAAATATGGCTACTACAACCGGTACTATAAGCACAAGCACACGGCTGAAAAGAAATGAGCGGCTTTACGGATTATCACGCGCATTTCGTCTATGGTGTGGACGACGGTGCCCGCACGCGGGAAGAGATGTTTGCCATGCTGGATGCGGCGGCGGCGGATGGGGTCACCCGTCTGTTTGCCACCTCTCACAGCACGCCGGGCATGGAGCCCTTTCCGCGGGACGTGTATCAGCGGCATCTTGATTTTGCACGGGCTTACTGCGCCGAAAAGGGCTACGACCTGATGCTGGAAAGCGGCTCGGAGCTGCTGTATACCCCGGCTGCGGCCTATGCGGCGGCCGAGCACAGCCTGGTCACGCTGGGCGGCACCGACTGGGTGCTGCTGGAGTTCGTGCCCGATGTGGCGGCGGCGGAAGTGGAAACGGCCCTGCGGCAGATCACCGGCAACGGCTACCGGGTGCTGCTGGCGCACATCGAGCGCTACCCCCGCCTTGCCCGCAGCGGTGCGCTGCCCCGCCTGAAGGAACAGTACGGCATCCGCTGTCAGGTCAATGCGGCCACGGTGCTGGAGGGCGGATTCTTTCAGCGCCGGAAGCTGGACCGCTGGCTGAAGGACGGCCTTGTGGACGCGATCTCCTCGGACGCACATAACTGCACTACCCGGGCCACCCGGATGCAGGTGGCCTATGAGCGGCTGTGCGGCATACTGGGACAGCCGGATGCGGATGCGCTGACTGGCAGAAACAATGCCTTGCTGCTAACTCCATAAAACAGTCAGAATTGCCATTCTCGGGTCGGATTTCTCGTCAAAGTGCCAAAAGCACGACGAGAGTTTCCGACGGGAATGGCTTTTTGGCTTTTTTTTGCCCGAAAGAACTTGCTTAAAGAACGTCTGCGTGATAAAATCATAAGGAAAAGGGGAATTTGCTTACATATGTCAGGAGGTGATATGGATGAAAATTCTGGTCGTAGACGACGGACAGCTTGCGATCAATTCTCTGATCCGTATCTTGTGCAGAGTGGCACCGGATTGCGATTATATCAGTGCGATGACCACAGACGATGCGTTGACCTGGCTGCGTCAGGGTCCGATGGATGCAGCTTTTTTGAATCTGGAGATGCCGGGGATGAACGGCCTCGCCCTGGCTCGCATGATCCAGAAGATCCAGCCGCGCTGCAATCTGATCGTGGTGACGGAACACCCTGAGTATGCGCTGGAAGCCCTGCAGATCTTTGTCAGCGGCTTCCTGCTCAAACCGGCTAACGAGGCTGATGTGCGCAATGTGCTGGAAAATCTGCGGTATCCGGCCGAGGATGTGCCTGCGGGCGTCAAGGTGCAGTGCTTTGGCAACTTTGAAGTGTTCGTGGGCGGGCGTCCGCTCTCGTTCAAGCGCAGCAAGAGCAAGGAGCTGCTGGCCTATCTGGTGGACCGCAACGGTGCCACCTGCACCAACGGCGAGATGCTGGCCGTGCTCTGGGAGGACAAGCCCGACACGGCGTCCCTGCACAGCCATCTGCGCAATCTGATCTTTGACCTGAGCCACACGCTGGAGGACGCCGGCGTGCGTGGACTGCTGGTGCGCGGGCGCAGTACGCTGGCCATCGACACCAGCAAGGTGGAGTGCGATTATTACAACTTCTTGCGGGGAGACCGCTCCACCATCAGCAGCTACCGCGGTGAATATATGACCCAGTATTCCTGGGCCGAGGTCACCCGCTCGGCACTGCGCCAGCAGGCAGCAGCCAGCCAGAAAGGCGGCCTGCCCAGCTATTACGTCCCGCCGACCGGCTTCTGAGCCGACAAACTCACAGCAAAAACAAAGCCCCGTGTGTTCCGCATCGTGAACACACGGGGCTTTTGCTTATGAGATGAATTTCCGGAAATTTCCGGTTACTTCCGGGTATGGCTCTCCCAGCCGCTGGAGGCGACCGCCTGCTGGTCCGGGGTGCACCACATGGCCTCCACGCCGTCCAGCGACTCCACCAGCTTCTGGCCCTCTTCCAGCGGCATGCAGAACAGGCCGGTGGTCAGGCAGTCGGCCATGCCGGAGTCCGGGCACAGCACAGTCACGCTGTTGAAATAGGCAGCCGGCCACAGGGTGTCCGGGTCAATCAGGTGGTGATAGCGCTTGCCGTCCACCACAAAGTAGCGCTGGTAGTCGCCGCTGGTCACCAGTGCCATGTCGCTCATGTTGATGGCGGCCCCGAACAGGGAGTCGGTGGTGTACACCTCCGAGGCGTTCCACGGGTTCTCCACGCCGCCGGTCCACTGGCTGCCGTCGGGCTTCTTGCCAATGGCACGCAGGTTGCCGCCCACGCTTACCAGTGCGCTGGTCAGGCCCCGAGCCTGCGCAGCCTGGCACACCATTTCCACGGCGTAGCCCTTGCCCACGCTGCCCACATCCAGCGACATCTCCGGGTCGGCCAGGTACACGGTCTTGGCCTGCTCGTCGATCACTACATTGTTGATGTCACAGTGCTGGGCTGCGGCTTCCAGCTCCTCCTGAGTGGGCAGGGTATTGTCGGCCTCGTTCTGGTGGCTCTCGGCGGCCTCGCGGTAGTTGTGCCAGATGTTCAGCACGCTGCCCATGGCCACGTTCAGCTTGCCGTTTGTGGTGTCGTACATCTTCTGAGCCAGCTCCAGCATGGACAGGATGCGGTCGTCCACCTGCACGGGGGCCTTGCCGGCGTTGTCGTTGATGGTTTTCACATTCACCACGCCGTCGTAGTCGTTGTAGATGTCGTACAGCTGGTTGTAAGAGATCAGGTCAGCGTGCAGGGCTTCCATCTGCTTGGTGAACTCCTCCTCGCTCTCGCAGTAGGCGATCACCTGGGTGACAGTGTCGAACACATCATAGAAGATGGTGCTGTAGCGGGTCAGCTCCTTCTGGGGCTTGGTGGCACAGCCGGCCAGCACACTCAGACAGAGCACCGCCGCCAGCAGTCCGGCGGTGAGGCGGTTGAACAGGGTGGTTTTCATCGGGTCTGGTTCTCCTTTGCTGCGGTAAAGGCGGTGTGCTCCTCCTGCAGGTGGGCCAGCAGGTCGCCGAACACCCAGTTGCGGTTGGCGGGGGTCACCACGGCCTTGAGGGGGATGTTTACCTGCGCCTGCTTCATCAGGTCCAGCAGGGTGTCCACGTCCCTGTCCTTGAAGTTGGCCAGCACCAGAGCGGACGGGTAAGCCCCCGGCTCCAGCACCAGCGTGCGGGCGGATCTGGTCTCCACTTCACCCAGCAGCTGCGCCACGGTCTTGCCGGCGTCGGCAGGGGACACGGGCAGGACCTTCATGCCAAAGGCAGGGGCCATGCCGTCCAGCTTGCCGCGGTCGCCGGCGGAAAGGTTCCAGCCCAGCGCCAGCGGCACCCCGGCGTTCTGGTTGCGTGCAATATGTGCTTTCATTGAAAATACCTCGTTTCAGAAGTAAACTGCAAAATATATTATAGTATAGCACAAAACTGCGGAAAAGAAAATGAGGAAACGACCCCTTTCGGGGAACGGCCGGAAAGCCAGCACGGGCAGCAGAATGTTCCCCGCAAACAAAAAAGCTCTCCCTTTCGGGAGAGCTGGCATCGCGCAGCGATGACTGAGAGGGTTCAAATGGTTCAGTTCATCTTCTTGCCGAAGAACTCGACCTCTTTGCCGATGAACTGCATCAGCTCATCGAACTGGTCGGGGGTCAGGCTCTGGGCACCGTCGCACTTGGCCTTGGCGGGGTTGTTGTGCACCTCGATCATCAGGCCGTCGGCCCCGGCGGCAACGGCAGCCTTGGCCAGCTCCGGCACCATCCAGGCGTGGCCGCAGGCATGGCTGGGGTCCACCACTACGGGCAGGTGGGTCATCTTGTGCAGCATCACCACACCGGCCAGATCAAGGGTGTTGCGCATGCTGGTCTCAAAGGTGCGGATGCCGCGCTCGCAGAGGATGACATTCTCGTTGCCCTCGGCCATGATGTACTCGGCGCTCATCACGAACTCTTCCAGCGTATTGGCCAGGCCGCGCTTGAGCAGCACCGGCTTTTTCTGGCGGCCCACGGCCTTGAGCAGCTCAAAGTTCTGCATGTTGCGGGCACCCACCTGGATCAGGTCCACGTTCTCGAACAGGGGCAGGTGCTCGGTGTTCATGATCTCGGTGACGATGGGGGCACCGGTGGCGCGGCGGGCCAGCTTGAGCAGGTCCAGACCCTCGCTGCGCATGCCCTGGAAGGAGTAGGGGGAGGTGCGGGGCTTGAATGCACCGCCGCGCAGCAGAGAAGCACCGGCGGCCTTCACGCGCTGGGCGCAGTAGGTGATCTGCTCTTCACTTTCAATGCTGCAGGGGCCGGCGATGACCGCAAAGCTGCCGCCGCCGATCTTCACGCCGTCCACGTCGATGACGCTGTCATCCGGGTGGAACTTGCGGTTGGCCTTTTTATAAGGTTCGGACACGCGGCGGCAGGTCTCCACCACGGGGTTGGCCAGCACCCAGCTTTCGGCAATGGCCTTGGTGTCGCCGATGAGGCCCAGAATATGGGTATCGCTGCCCTTGGAGTCGTTGATCTGCAGGCCCATGCCCTCCAGCTCGTGGCAGAACTCGCGCACCTGTACGTCGGGGGCATCCTGTTTCAGTACGATGATCATACGGCAAATCTCCTTTATCGGTACGGCAGGGAGGGGCCTCCGCTGCGTGGACTGCAATACGGGACTTCAGTTTCCTGAAGTGATGATGCCATGATATCACTGCTGCTGCCGGAAGTCAAGGGCGGCTTTTCATTTTCTCGAAAAAGTGGTAGAATGAAAGAAAGTGATAGATAGAGAGGGAAGTAATATGGGAAAAGAAGCAAAAACCAATGCCATGCGGATCTTGGAGCGTGAAAAGGTGCCCTATACGGCCCACGAGTACGCCCACGAAGAGGGCGTGGCCGTGGCCGGTGTGGATGTGGCCGGCAGCATGGGCGAGGACCCGGCCTGCGTATACAAGACGCTGGTGACCCAGGGCAGCAGCAAAAACTACTTTGTGTTTGTCATCCCGGTGGCGGCCGAGCTGGACCTGAAAGCCGCCGCCCGCAGCGTGGGCGAAAAGAGCGTGGCCATGATCCATGTAGCCGACATCAACAAGGTCACTGGCTATGTGCGCGGCGGCTGCAGCCCCGTGGGCATGAAAAAGCAGTACAAGACCGTGTTCGACGAGAGTGTCCTCGCACAGGAAAAAGTGTATGTTTCCGGCGGGCGCATCGGCACCCAGGTGTGCTGTGCTCCGGCGGACCTCATCCGTGCCGCCCGGGCCACCACGGCAAGGATCATCTTCTGAACCGGGCGGAAAAGTACGTCTTTTGGGACAAAGACGGTTGGAAGATTTTACGGAAAATATACTCAAACCATAAGTCATACTTAAAAAGAAAAACGATGGCGAAACTGCACAAAACTTTTGAAAGTTTTTTGGCGCATGGAAACACAAGGGAGAATTTGACGCAACACCCTTTGCAAAGCCATTATTTTGCCGTAAACTGTATGTAGTACAGGGACGGTCACCCCATAGAACGGGCCCCGCACCCTGCAGAAATGCCAGCACAGAAACTGCGGAGGAAGAGATCCATGAAAAAGACGCTGCCGGGTCGCATGGAACGAAACAATATTCGTGCATGTCAGGGGCATCGTGCAGCTTCGTGCAAGGCATGGGAACAGAATACGCAAAAATAAAGGCTGTGGTGCAGGTGTACCACTGCCTTTTTTGTTTGTCAGAAGTGGAAAGAGAGGGTTTGGATTATGGTTCGTAAAGTTGCTGTGATCATGGGTTCCGACAGTGATTGGCCGGTGGTCAAGGGGGCCTGTGCCCAGCTCAAAGCGCTGGATATCCCCTTTGAAGCACACATCCTGTCGGCACACCGCACGCCCGCCGAGGCGGCTGCGTTTGCAAAAAGCGCAAAGGCCAACGGCTTTGGCGTCATCCTGTGCGCGGCCGGCATGGCAGCCCATCTGGCCGGTGCATTTGCCGCCAACACTACGCTGCCGGTGATCGGCATCCCCATGAAGGGCGGTGCCATGGACGGTCTGGATGCCCTGCTGGCCACCGTGCAGATGCCCAGCGGCATCCCGGTGGCCACCGTGGCCCTGAACGGTGCCAAGAACGCCGCCTGGCTGGCCGCCGAGATCCTGGCACTGGGCGATGAGGCTCTGGCAGCAAAGCTGGAAGCCGAGCGCACCGCCATGGCGGCACAGATCGCGGCCAAGGAGGAAAAACTGCAGGCGGAGATCGCCGAACTGTAAAGGAGAACCAATGTCTGATTTTGCATACCCGCTGCACGAAGAATGCGGCGTTTTTGGCCTCTACGACCGGGCCGGCACCGAGGATGTGGCCGCTGCCGCCTACTCGGCGCTGTATGCCCTGCAGCACCGCGGGCAGGAGAGCTGCGGCATCGCCGTGAACGACGACGGCGTCATCCAGGGCCACCGGGATCTGGGCCTTGTGAACGAGGTGTTCACCCCGGCGGTGCTGGGCAGCCTGGCCAACCCCAACGCCCATATGGCCACCGGCCATGTGCGCTACGCCACCTCCGGCAGCCGCATCCGGGCCAATGCTCAGCCCATGATCGTGCGGCACGGTCGCGGCACCATGGCCCTGTGCCACAACGGCAACCTGACCAATGCCATTGAGCTGCGACGTCAGCTGGAAAACGAGGGAGCCATCTTCCATGGCTCCTCGGACACCGAGGTCATCTGCTACCTCATCACCCGCAACCGCCTGCGCATGGGCAGCATCGAGACGGCCATCAGCAAGACCATGGACGTGCTGGAAGGCGCGTACAGTCTGGTGATCATGTCCGCCACCAAGCTCATCGCGGTGCGCGACCCCCGCGGCTACCGGCCCCTGTGCATCGGCACGCTGCCCGGCGGCGGCTACGTCTTTGCCAGCGAGAGCTGTGCCCTGGACGCTGTGGGTGCCACCCTGCTGCGGGATGTGGAGCCCGGCGAGATCGTGGTGGCCGACGCCAAGACCGGTGAGCTGCGCAGCATCACCGACCATGTGGGCCGCCCGGACACCCAGATGTGCGTGTTCGAGTTCATCTACTTTGCCCGCCCGGACAGCATCATCGAGGGCAGCTCGGTGCACGAGGCCCGCAAGCAGGCCGGCCGGTTCCTGGCACAGGAACACCCGGTGGATGCCGATGTGGTCATCGGCGTGCCGGACTCCGGCCTGGACGCCGCCCTGGGCTACTCCCAGGAGAGCGGCATCCCCTACGGCATCGGCTTCATTAAGAATAAGTACATCGGCCGCACCTTCATTCAGGGCAGCCAGAAGCAGCGTGAGAACAGCGTGCGCATCAAGCTGAACGCGATCTCCAGCACGGTCAAGGGCAAGCGCGTGGTGCTGGTGGATGACTCCATCGTGCGCGGTACCACCTCTGCCCGCATCATCAAGCTGCTGCGGGACGCCGGTGCCACCGAGGTACACTTCATGGTGTCGGCACCGCCGTTCAAATATCCCTGCTACTTCGGCACCGACATCCCCGACCAGAAACTGCTGGTGGCCACCGGACGCACGGTGGACCAGATCAATGAGATCATCGGGGCCGACACCCTGGGCTACCTGTCCACCGAACATGTGGTGCAGCTGGCCAAAAACGCAAACTGTGGGTTCTGCACTGCCTGCTTCACCGGCGAATATGCCGTGAAGCCGGACGAGGTGCTTTCCACCGATATCCACGAACGCCACCTGAACGACCGCCCCAAGGACGAGAAAAAGTTAGGAGAGTAACACCATGGAAAAGAGCTATTCGGAAAGCTACGCCGCAGCAGGCGTGGACATCACCGCCGGTTACCGTTCGGTCGAACTGATGAAGCAGTATGTGGCCCGCACCATGAACGAGCACTGCATCGGCGGGCTGGGCGGCTTTGGCGGCCTGTTTGAACTGGACTGCACCGGCTACAAGCACCCGGTGCTGATCTCCGGCACCGACGGTGTGGGCACCAAGCTGAAGATCGCCATGATCATGGACAAGCACGACACCATCGGCATCGACTGTGTGGCCATGTGCGTCAACGACGTCATCTGCGCCGGTGCAAAGCCGCTGGTGTTCCTGGACTACATCGCCTGCGGCCGCAACATCCCGGAAAAGATCGCCGAGATCGTCAAGGGCGTGGCCGAGGGCTGCGTGCAGGCCGACTGCTCTCTGGTGGGCGGCGAGACGGCCGAGCACCCGGGCATGATGCCGGAGGACGAGTACGATCTGGCCGGTTTTACCGTGGGCGTCGTGGACAAGGAAAAGATCCTGAGCAATGACACCATGAAGCCCGGTGATGTGATCATCGCTCTGCCTTCCACCGGTGTGCACTCCAACGGCTTCTCGCTGGTGCGCAAGATCTTTGACATCGACGGCAACCCCGACGTGCTGCACACCACGCCCGCCGAGCTGGGCGGCAAGAGCCTGGGCGAGGCCCTGCTGGCACCCACTAAAATTTACGTTAAGCCGGTGCTCAAGGTGCTGGAGGAAGTGGATGTCAAGGGCATTTCCCACATCACCGGCGGCGGCTTCTACGAGAACATTCCCCGCAGCCTGAAGAAGGGCTGCTGCGCCCGCATCCACAAGGCGGACGTCCGCACCCCGGCACTGTTCCACCTGATGCAGAAGGAGGGCGGCATCTCCGAGCACGATATGTTCAACACCTTCAACATGGGCGTGGGCATGGTGCTCACCGTGCCCGCCGAGCAGGCCGACAAGGCGCTGGAGATCCTGCATGCCAACGGTGAGCCGGAGGCTTACCGTCTGGGCGTCATCGCAGAAGGCGAGGGTGTGGAGCTGTGCTGAACATTGCAGTGTTAGTTTCCGGCGGCGGCACCAACCTGCAGGCCCTGCTGGACAGTGAGGCCCGCGGCGAGAACCCCGACGGAAAGATCACTCTGGTGGTGGCCTCCAAGCCCGGCGTCTATGCGCTGGAACGTGCCGCAAAGGCCGGTGTGGAGAGCTGCGTGGTGCGCCGCAGGGACTACGACAACAGCGAAGAGTTTGACGCGGCCCTGCTGGGCACGCTGAAAGCACACAACATCGACCTTGTGGTGCTGGCAGGCTTTCTGTCGGTGCTGGGGCCCAGTGTCATCGCGGCCTATCCGCGCCGCATCCTGAACGTGCACCCGGCGCTCATCCCGTCTTTCTGCGGGCCGGGCATGTACGGCCTGCGCCCCCATGAAGCGGCCCTTGCCCGTGGCTGCAAGGTGACCGGTGCGACGGTTCACTTTGTGAACGAAGAATGCGACGGCGGGCCCATCCTGCTGCAGAAGGCCGTGGACATCCTGCCCGGCGACACCCCGGAGGTGCTGCAGAAACGGGTCATGGAGCAGGCCGAGTGGAAGCTGCTGCCCAAGGCGGTCGCCATGGTGTGCAGCGGAGAGATCGAGTGAGGAGAACAACAATGGAAAAGATCGACCTGAACGAATATCTGGCCTCCAACGAATACCCCGGCCGCGGCATTGCGGTGGCAAAGGCCCCGGACGGCCGACAGATGTTCATCGGCTACTTCATCATGGGCCGCAGCGAGAACAGCCGCAACCGCGTGTTCGACCCCGTGCCGGAGCGCGGCGGCATCTGCACCATGGCAGCCGACCCCGCCAAGCTGGAGGACCCCAGCCTGATCATCTACAACCCGGTGCTGACGCTGGGCCGTACCCACATCGTGACCAACGGCGACCAGACCGATACCATCTATGACCTGATGAGCCAGGGCAAGAGCTTTGCCGATGCACTGCGCACCCGCACCTTTGAGCCGGACGGCCCCAACTACACCCCCCGCATCTCTGCGGTGGTGTATGCGGACGGCAGCTACCAGATGAGCATCCTCAAGTCTGCCGACGGCAACGGGGACAGCGTGCAGCGCTATTTCTTTGATTACCCCCAGCCCGTGGCCGGAGAAGGCCACTTCATCAGCACATACAAGCACAACGGCAGCCCCATCCCCAGCTTTGAGGGCGAGCCCCTGCGCTTTGCATGCCCCCGCACCCTCGGCGACTTTGCCCACGGCCTGTGGAGCAGCCTGAACGCCGACAACAAGGTGAGCCTGTTCGCCCGGGTCATCGACCTGGAGAGCGGCGAGAGCGGCGACATGATCTTCAACAAATACGACGCCGTGTGCAGCGATCTGGACGACCCCGAAGAGCCGGAGCTGCTGCCCGAAGAGCTGGAACTGCTCAAAAAGCTTGACGCGGAAGAAGAATAAGAGTACACCATAGAGGAACCAAGGAGGATGCACCAATGAATGAACTCGCACTGAAGTACGGCTGCAACCCCAACCAGAAGCCCAGCCGCATTTATATGGAAGATGGCTCTGACCTGCCCGTTACTGTTCTGAACGGCAAGCCTGGCTACATCAATTTTCTGGATGCCCTCAACTCCATCCAGCTGGTCAAGGAGTTGAAAACTGCCTGCGGCCTGCCCGCAGCGGCTTCCTTCAAGCATGTGTCCCCGGCAGGTGCTGCCCTGGGCCTGCCCCTCACCGAGGTGGAGCGCAAGATGTACCACATCGCCCCGGATGCAGAGCTGTCCCCGCTGGCCTGCGCCTACGCCCGCGCCCGCGGTGCCGACCGCATGTCCTCCTTCGGCGACTGGATCGCCCTGTCGGATGTGTGCGATGTGCCCACCGCAAAGCTGATCCAGCACGAGGTGTCCGATGGCATCATCGCACCGGGCTACGAGCCGGAAGCACTGGCCATCCTGTCCGGCAAGAAGAAGGGCAACTACAACGTGGTGGCCATCGACCCCGCCTACAAGCCTGCACCCATCGAGCACAAGCAGGTGTACGGCATCACCTTTGAGCAGGGCCGCAACGAACTGGTCATCAACGCCGACACCATGCTGAACAACTGGGTCACCGAGAACAAGGACGTGACCGAGGAGCAGAAGCGGGACCTGGTCATTGCCCTCATCACCCTCAAGTACACCCAGTCCAACAGCGTGTGCTACACCGCCGGCGGTCAGACCATCGGCGTGGGTGCCGGCCAGCAGAGCCGCATCCACTGCACCCGTCTGGCAGGCCAGAAGGCTGACAACTGGCAGCTGCGCCACATGGACAAGGTGCTGAACCTGCCCTTCCGTGACGATATCGCAAAGCCCAACCGCGACAACGCCATTGACGTGTACATCGGCGACACCCCGGAGGATGTCATCGGCGACGACGTCTGGGCCGAGACCTTCACCGAGCAGCCCGCCCCGCTGACCGCCGAGGAAAAGAAGGAATACCTGAGCAAGGTCACCGGCGTGTGCCTGGGCTCGGATGCCTTCTTCCCCTTCGGCGACAACATCGAGCGTGCCCGCCGCTCCGGCGTGACCGCCATCGTGCAGCCCGGCGGTTCCATCCGTGACCAGCAGGTCATCGACACCTGCAACAAGTACGGCATCGCCATGGCCTTCTGCGGCCTGCGGCTGTTCCATCACTG
>ENA-UEOZ01000535-UEOZ01000535.1-human-gut-metagenome-genome-assembly--contig:-NODE-535-length-24201-cov-81.691386_pt1 | contig 24201 bp, 17 predicted proteins | sample MGYA00242898_ERZ507912 | MGnify/ENA primary metagenome ERZ507912 (study PRJEB26167, sample SAMN06115410) | human gut metagenome | host: Homo sapiens | place: China:Chongqing | collected 2016-04-27... | reverse complement strand
AAGATGGATTCGAACCACCGAAGGCGTAAGCCAGCAGATTTACAGTCTGCCCCATTTGGCCACTCTGGTATTTGCCCGTATTCCCTTTTCTATCAGCACCATGCCCGCAAGCATTAGAGCAGATGTCTCTCGGAAACGGGTGCAAAGTTAGGCATTATTTCTTTCTCTCCAAACTTTTCCCCGTTTTTTTTCTCAAAAACGTACTTTTTCCTGACTTTGCCAATGCGTTGCCCAATCAAATGGCATAATTCGTCGTTTTTCATTATGCGCTAAGTGATGGCGCGTATTGAAAAATCAACGCCCTTATCATGCTTGCGCCTCACGCAGTATAATATAGTATTGCTGTTGTGCCGGCGCGGCACTTGCAACTGCACTCTTGTCCAACACCGCGCACTGCACGCATTATTTAACTCCACAATGCGGTCCACATCATTGTTCCACACCATGCAGCCCCGTTTGTGCAGGTCAAATACCATGGTGTTGCACACCAGTTTGTTCACGGGCACAAACCCTTTGTCCGCCTGGTCGCGCCGTTGCACTTCGGGCGTGCGGTCAAGCACATTATAGCGAATGTCGCACAGTTCGTCCATAAGGGTGTTGGCTTGTCCTATCAGACCGCAGTCCGTGGTGTTGTCAGTTGTTTGCGATGCGCAGTCAGTGTTGTTGCCCATGCGTTTTTGCGGCTGGGGTGTTTCAGCGTTTTTAGTTTGTGGTTCTGCGCTATGCGCGATAACATCTATCAGTTTGTCAACGCCACGTTTCACAATGGCATCGGCATAGCGCAACATTTTGTTAAGCATTCGTTTCATGGTAGTCAATACAATTTGGTTTTGTACAAAATTAAAGTGCTGCAAAGGTAACACCAAGGCATTGCATTCAACAAAAAAAGTGTACAATTTGTACACAAATATTTGCCTTCTCCCCGTCATTCCTCTTGTAAAAGTGTGTGTGTGCTTTTACTGCCATCTTACACTTTTTGTGCGTAACAAGTTGATACACATAACTTTCAAGAGTGTAAGATGATTTCAAAGCATCTTACACTCCCCTGCATACATCTTACACACCCCACCCCGTTACCGCGCAGTCGGTTTGCACGTATGCGGTGGGGTTTACGCCACAGGGACGTAGGGAAATCTGTCGGAGCGACAGACTTTTCTGTTCCCCTATGCCGTAATGTCGCCCTCCCGTGCTCGTGCCGTGTGGCGGCGTGTGGTGTGTGTAGGATGCGTGTAGGTGGCTTTGGTAGTATCTTACACTAAGTAAGGTGTTGATAGTCAATGAGTTGCAACGTGTTAGTGTAAGATGCAAGATACTCGGTATGTAAAGTTTTTGTAATATGGTAAAGGTCCCGCTACCACTAAATGCAAGCACCAAACGCTACCCTCTAATGGGGGCGACGCGTCTCGCGTCGGGATTTGAGACAAAGGCTCACAGACAGAAGTGTAATTAGTGCTATCTGTGAGTCTTTATTTATTTTCCCGACGCGAGACGCGTCGCCCCCATTAGAGGTAGCGTTTGGTGGTAGCGTTTAGTGATAGCGTTTGATGCTTGAGTCCGTTCATTACATTGGGCTTTCAGCCCGCACTCGCTAAATTCGAAACTCGAGTAGTTAAATCCCTACGCACCACTACGGCTTTTTAGGTGGCAGTAAATAATACACCGAAGAGCCATAACCACACCAATAGCCAAGGCCTCCACTGACATTTCCACGCAGATTGCTATTGGTTGAGAAGAACGGACTGCCCGACAGCGACACATCGTCCTCAAAGCTATCCCAAAAAGCATAGGAGGGGCCATCTAATGTGGCGAACTTTATCTTCAGTGTATCTGAATACGAGAAAAACGGCGAGAAATGACTATTATCAGGCCGATGCAGATTATAAACCGGAAGCGCCGAATGCGGGCTGATATTCTCGGGCTTATACAACCCCATATAGCACGACTTGTAATTCACATCACGACACTTGCTGATGCCGAAAAACTTATATCCCCCACCCTGCGGCAAATCCAGCTGCTGCGACACATGCGCCATCACCTGGTAAAGCGTATCATTTTCTAAGCATGGTGTCACAGTAAAGGAATCTACCACTGCCTTAGGCGGAATAGTAGTTACAGCCTCAGCATGATAGGGCGGACAGTCTACTGTCAATTTATAAGTATGTCCGCTACGGCCCATAATACGCGTCGTGGTAAAGCCATACGGAGGTGTTTGATGCTTCATCACGCGCCCCGTCAGCACCACAGCCTTCTCCTCGTCGCTCACAGTCACCGTAGCCCACTTTAGCACATGTTGCACAAGATCGACATCAGTAGTGTCACTGGTCGTAAACGGCAGACTGGTGGTTACGAATACCGTCGGAAAATCGCCATCATCAATCTAGCCCTCTACCACGAGCTGGGGTTGAGTATGACTGTAAGGATCTTCCACACACGAGGCTAAAGCTATCGCTGCCACCAGCAGGGGCAACGCCTTTTTACACAACACTACCATACGGCTAATATTTAATATAATAACTGAACGAAGGCAACGGATATTTGAGGAAACACACTGGAGCGAACCTAAAATTACCATCTCTGCGTATTCGCAGTCGATAGAACAATGGGTTATTAAAGCCGAAGGCATTAAACAGCGACACATTAAAGCCATGTCTAAAGTGCCTCTGTCTCTTCTGCTTAAGATCCACATTTACAGCCATATCCACACGCTTGTACCACGGTAGATGGCACCCATTATGTTTACCATATTGTGCTACCACATAGCCATTCATTAAATAGAATTCGTCAGCTGACGTAAAGGGGGTGCCCGAGGCAAACACTGCCGAGCACGTAAAGGTCACACGCTTCAGTGCCTGCCAGGTGGCCACAAGGTTGAACTCATGCACTCTTTCGTGGTTTGCAGGATAAGAACTTCTTTCCCGCAACTCTGGGAATTTTCGTAAAGAGCGGCCAAAAGCATATCCCACCCAACCGGTTACAGGACCACTTTGACGTGTTAGTTGCACACCGAAGCCATAATTTAAGCCCCGCCCCTGTAACAAGGACTTATTGAGAGAATATGCCTCATTTATCAGGTCAAGCACATTATCCTTATATTCCTTTTGATGATGTAATCGTTTTACATAGGCATTTGCCGTAAATGCCCACGCATTATTTGGTGTCTGTCCATCATACAACAGAGACAGCCCCTCTGCACGCTGCGGTTTTAGTTCGTGCGACGCCGAAAACCAAAATTCCGTGGGCAATCCTAACGACGTAAACCCTGTTTGCTGCACATACTGATTGGCCACCGACAGTTGCACGCCCAAGCGATGCAGCGGAGCCGCCTGCCACGACAGCGTCAGCATAGGCGAAATTGAGAACCAGCTCTTTTGGTCTACATCACGATAGTAAGTCACGCGTCCCTCTGGTTTCAGCACCCATTGCCCATCATGCCAGCCATATTGCCAACCAGCATAGACGTTTGCCTCATGAGCCACGCCTTTTTCCTGTCTGTCAGTCTCTATCTGCGTGTAGGTACTTTCTATTTGCGGCGACTGCGGCAGTATTTGATACAAGCTGTACGAGCCTCCTATTTGCCATGAGTTACAGTTCCACTCTGCTTGATAGCCATACTGACGAATATGCGAGGGCAAAGACATCTTCTGCCCTGCTTGACGCAATCTGAAATCATTCTGATACCCCGAGGCCACCAGCCTCTGCGTCAGCTGCCACGATTTGTTCATCACCCTCCAAGAGGCCTCAGCAGCATAATTCAACCAGTTTAGTCGTACGTGCATAAGATGTTCACCTTCTGTATACGAGGCTCTGTCTTGCCCAAAATAAGCATTTAAGTCAAACCTGTGCCGCATCGAAGGCCTGTAACTCAGCGTTACATTATAATCGCCAAAACTGTACCGCAATGGCGACCCGTCAAAATCAAGCCAACGGCCATAAAGCAAGTTCATGTACGCCTGACGGGCCGAAGCCACAAACAGCAATTTGCCATTAGGCCGCACACGTATCGTGCCTTGCGACGACATCGGACCTACATTCAACTCTGCCCCTTCCACTTTCCTTTCGCGTTGCGCCAGGCTGTCCACGCCACCATCTTTTATTGCAAATGGGCGCATCTGCACCACCCCGCCCAGTCTGTTAGGTTGGGCAGCGCCAGCAAGCGCCGTGAAATCCAACGTGGCAAAATGACTTGCATTGAACGCAGAGAATATGCCCAACAGATGCGAGGGGTTAAACACTGTGGCACCTCCCATCATAAAAGCATTTTGCCCCATATCGCAACCTTGCACATGCAATCCGGCATCATACTCTGTCGAAGTTTGCACCGTAGGCAAGCTCTGCACATACCGCAAGGGGTCTGCATTACCTAAAATTTGGGGCAAAGTTTGCAACTGCTTCATCTCCCAATGTATACGCCCCGCCGAGCTTCCACGCAAAGGCGAACGGTTTCGCCATGCCGTTACCGACGCCTCTCCCGCTATATCAACCTGACGTAGCGAGTCAACATGCTGAGCATGCACATCAATACTTGTCTGCACGCCCAACAACAGCATATATATATAATAAGGTATAAACTTCAACATAGTACTATAGCCAAGCCACACACTTAGCAGCGTTGTCAACTTGATGGTTGACAGTTTGACAAATCTACAAGCAAATGTGCTTCATACGCCACTATCTGCAGACAATGAAAAACATAATCCCAGGCTTTATGGGCAAAGGCCGTATGTCACCCCATCAACCACTACACCCTTAGATAATAAAAAGCAGGAACCGATTTCGCACTCTGGCCAAACCAGTTCCTGCTATTTATATCAGATACGTACTTGGGTGGTTCTAATTTAATATTCGAACTTCTTGCCCAGTTTCTCGTAACCTCTGAGCAGACTTTCAAAGGTATCGATCACAGACTTGAAAGATGTTTCATCGAAATAGTCCTCAAAACTTATGCCATACGAACTGTTATCATTGAAGTAGATAGCTGGCTCAAAGTCCCAATAGTCTTCGTAATAATCCGATTCCTTAAACACTTCCAATTTAACAGAAGCCTGTTCCACATTGGTTCCGTCGTAGTACACCTTGCAATCCAATAAACTGTTAGCCTGTGCTATACAACTTTCAAACTTACGCTGGTTCTCGCAGTTATCGTAAGCTTCTTCTATCCAGCGATTAAAATCCATAGCGTTTGCACAAGTGGCTTTTATCTGCATTTTGCCCATCACGTCTACGCTGACATTCACCGAGCCCACTTTCTGCACATCATCATTAGTCAGTTTAAGGCCTGCGCCACTGGCTTCAAACGAAATGAGTGTCACATTGCCTTTTTTCATGCAGCCTTTTACAGCCACCTTACCCTCTTGCGCAGAGTAGCCCGCACGATCTATTATCCAAGAGTAGTCGTTCACACTGGTTGTTGTGCTTACATCTACGCCATCGCGGCTCAGGTCATATTCCGGGCCGTTAAACTTGCTGTGGTCTATTTTTGTCACAGAGTTCACACGGGTCACACCATCTTGCGTTAGCGTTACTATCACGCGCTCTGGCACATTAACGTAGTATTTGTACTTATCCACATACTCTACACCAGTACCCGTACTGCTATCGTAAACATAGTCTCTGTAATCTTCGTCGTCCGTAATATAGGCCTTCTTAACACTGCCCTCTTGTTTTACCGACAGCACACATTGCTTACCGTCTTGGTCCGTAAATATAAACTGCAAGTCATTTGCTTCTTCACGAATCCACTTATTAGCTCCCGCAGTAAAATGTCCCTTAAAGTCTGAGAGCATAATCAGCCGGTTGTAGTAATTACAGTCCTGCAACCACCCATATCCATCACTTCCTTTCTTGTTAGTCACAAATTTTGTCATGCCCTTAAGTACCGTGTCAAACCAGTTCGTTACAACGCTATGGTCAAAACGGTCATTATCCACATAATGATTGTAGATATAGCTTGACAGGTCTGCCAAGCCATTAAAGTCACTTGAGGGAACCTGTGCCATAAAGCCTTTAGCTATCGCTTCAAGTTTTTGCTTCTGTTCATGGCTCGTCAACGGGTTTTGGGCCGATGGTTCGTTGGGCAGAACATCATCTGCGTCATCACCACCGCCGCCTCCAGGAATTTCTTCAGGGTCATCATCTCCACACGAGGTAAAGGTCACGGCTGGCGCAGCCAATACCAGGCTTGCTGCCAACATGTAAATAAAATGCTTCTTCATAGCTAATATTGTTAGGGGTTGTTCTAATCGCGGCATTATTTGCACACTTTATTCGCAAAGTTAAACATCTTTTTTGACGCACGCAACCCCCTTTCGGCGCACGAATGCATAAGTGGTACAAAACCGTGCATAAGTGGCAAAATTTAAGGTCTGCAGAAATCGCTTTCTGCAGACCTTGTTATTGAGATAACTTCAAACTGAAGATATTGGGGCTATCATGCGTTACCCTCGGGCACGCCAAACGGAGTGGCTGTGCGGCCACCCTGAGGAGCCTCAGCTGCACCAGGAAGGTTAATAGGGCCAAAAGCCTTCTCATACTTCTGGATATTGTCCTGAAGAGCAAAGAGCAAGCGCTTTGCGTGTTCGGGAGCCAAAATGATGCGGCTCTTTACGTTTGCCTTGGGCACACCAGGCAAAACGCGAATGAAATCCATTACAACCTCAGCGCTCGAATGAGTGATAATTGCCAGGTTTGCATAAATGCCTTCAGCCACTTCGGGAGTGAGCTCAATCTTCAACTGTCCGTCGTTCTGTTCTTGATTTTCCATGGGGAATAATTCGTTTATGGTGTTACTATATATTTATTATATGCGTATATCAAGTCTGCAAGATGCCCTGCAAACCTCTTTCGCAGCACAAATATAGGCCCAACCATCGGATTAACCAAAGAAAATGGGCGTTTTTTCCGTTTTATCATGCCATTTGCGCGTTTTATCATTGCATTCATTAGCAATTTGTTAAAAGAATACTTAATTTTGCACACAGAAAAACAAAGAGTGACAAAATCCCTAACAACCAACAAGTCCTGCGGTTGCCACTATTATGGTTGCCACGAATAGGCTTTGCAAACTATTTATCAAATCATTTATTATACAACAAAATGAAAAAGTTTTTTACTATCATCGCTTTGGGCGCAACTGTACTTACAGCTGGTGCTCAGAAGTCTGTACAAGGTGCAGGTTTCTTTGACAATTGGTCAGTAGGTCTCGTTGGTGGCGGCATTCTCCCCACCACTCACACCTCATTCGACAAGTTCCGCGCCACTTATGGTGTTGAACTCACAAAGCAAATCACTCCGGTATTCGCTCTCGGTGGCCAGTTCCTTGCCAACAACAACACAACTGCCAGCCGCACAGTGTTTGACCAGTCTAACCTCAGCCTCCTCGGCAAGGTTAACTTCTCAAACCTTTTCTGTGGTTACAACGGCCAGCCCCGCTTGTTCGAGGTTGAAGGTGTTGTAGGTGCAGGTTGGGGCCACAACTACAACAACCACGGCTTCGGCGGTGCCACTCACGGCGATGACGCCAACTACTTCACTTCTAAGTTCGGCTTCAACTTCAATTTCAACGTTGGCGAGAAGAAGGCTTGGACCATCGCTGTTAAGCCCTCTATCGTTTACAACATGGAGGCTGACCGCAAGCAGAGCTACAACGCTTACAACGTTAACAACAGCGCCATCGAGCTCCTCGCCGGTGTAACTTACCACTTCAAGAACAAGAACAACGGCAAGAACTACATGACCCTCGTTAAGGCATACGACCAGGCCGAAGTTGACGGTTTGAACGCAAAAGTTAACGACCTCCGCGCTCAGGTTAACGACAAGGACGCTCAGCTTGCCAAGCTCGCTGCCGACAACCGCGACCTCCAGCAGAAGCTCAATGATTGCCGCAACCAGAAGCCCGCTGTTCAGACTATAACTAAGAACTCTGCTTCACTCGAGCAAACCGTTACATTCCGTCAGGGCAAGAGCACTGTCGACGCTTCTCAACTCCCCAACGTTGAACGCGTTGCTACATTCTTGAAGAACCACAAGAACAGCACCGTTGACATCAAGGGTTACGCTTCACCCGAAGGTAGCGCCGAAATCAACGCCAAGATTGCCAAGGCCCGTGCCGAAGCTGTTAAGTCTATCCTCGTTAACAAGTACAAGATTGCTGCCAGCCGCATCAACGCCGAAGGCCAGGGTGTAGGCAACATGTTCTCAGAGGACGATTGGAACCGCGTAAGCATCTGCACCATCAACGAGTCTAAGTAAGTAAATACCTAAGTCCTACATAACGGACTTTCAATTACAAACTAACAGGAGATGAACACCATGCCTCATGGTGTTTACCTCCTGTTTTTGTTGTTTTGCAACAAAACGTTCGAGCCCCATACACAAGCCAAAAGAGCAATATAACCTACTAAAACTGTTATATTTCACACAAAAAGCCTTCTTTACGCACAGAACAAGCAACAAAAGTTGTGCCATTAGCAGAATGTAAGTATATTTGCACTAACATTATCTAAACCATGTAATACAAACAACCATGGCTCGTTACATCAACCCTTTCACAGATTGGGGCTTCAAGCACATCTTTGGACAGGAAATTACTAATTCAAGTTCAGAATTTTGCAAGTGCGGGCTAAATCATCGTGCAAGGCGAATACAATCAAGCTCGTTTCGAATTGCTGAACCGCAGCCGATGATGTCAAGAAAACGCTACCTCTAATGGGGGTGACGCGTCCCGCGTCGGTTTTTTTCAGCAGCCTCGTCCCGCATCGGGATAGAGAAAGGAGGGAAATACAAGCTCTACTAAATAATAGTTGCATCTTTTCCCGACGCGGGGACGCGTCGCCCCCATTAGAGGTAGCGTTTGGTGCTTGAGTCCGTTCGCATGTTTACTTTTCACCTAACAGCAATAGCAACGAATAGAATCCCCTCAAACGGCCTCATATTTGATGCCAAATTCGAGCACCTACTTAATAGCTGCCACACACATCGAAAACACCTAACATATAAATCATAAAACTACAAATCAACAATGAATCACTTACACTTCAAGCGCAGCGTATGGCTCGTATGCTTGTTCAGCCTGTTGGCAGGCTTTGCCCATGCCATCGACATCAACAAGCCCGGTGTTGTGTACCGCATTGTCAACAAGTCTAACGGCCAGGCCGTGACCAATGGCAATCAAAGTGCACACGACACTTACCTCAGCACCGCTGCAATCGACAACAATTCTGAAGGACAGGATTGGATGATTGTACCCGTATCGGCAGCCGACGGCATCTACGCCTTCTACAATCCACACTGCGACATGGGTATCGACATGGCACCGAGTGCTACAGAGAAATGGCACGTTCTGCAATGGGACGCCAAGTTTACAGACACTAACCAGCAGTTCCTTATCAAGGAGGTTGGCACCGACGAGTTCCAATTCCTCAACACCGACGGCACGCGTGTTATGACGCGCCGCGCCAATGGCGACATCTACATGGACGAGGACCTCACCGCGGCCAGCAGCTACTTCACGCTGCAAGCCACCGACAAGGTCATCAACACACCCATCAAGGGCTACACCTACCTGCTCCGCAACAAAAACACAGGCTGGGTGCTCAGCAACAATGAGAGCCGCAACTCAGAATCTCTCATCTACACCGAGCCCTACAAAGAGGGGCAGTACGGACAACACTGGCAATATCGCAATGTAGAATACAAAAGTGGCAAGGACACCAAATACGCCGCTGTGTTATACAACGAGAAATACAAATATGCCATTGATGCAGCCATTCAGTCTAAAGGAAAGGTTCCTCTGCAATATGCACTCAATGGCAGCAACCCCAACCAGCAAGTTCGTTTCGTACCCGTTGAGGGCCAGGAGGGTGTATACCGCATAGCTTACACCAACAATAACACTACCTACTACATAGCGGCCAACAGCAAAGGCGACACCAAAATGGTGGAGGACGCCAACGACGAAACTACCTACTTCACGCTCGAATACACCGACGCCTACGTGCCCGTCTACAACGATTGGGAAAACCCCAAGGTGTTTGCAGTCAACAAGGAAGAAGGCCACGCCGCCTACTTGCCTTATGCCAACACCGAGGCACTGCGTGCCGACAAAGCACGTTACGACAAGCCTTGGCTCGACCCCGCCAACAACAGCCGCTGGCTCTCGCTCAACGGCACATGGAAGATTAACTTTGTAAAGAACCCCGCCGACCGACCGGGCGAAACCGACTTCTATGGCAACAGCGTAGACGTGTCGGCATGGGACAATATCGAAGTGCCCTCATGCGTTGAAATGAAGGGCTACGGCGACCCCTGGTACGTTAACGTTGAATACCCATTCTTCGACAACCCGCCTTACATCGAAATGAAGGGCAACCTCTACAACTCTGTAAGTTCACTCCGCCGCAATTTCACCCTGCCTGAGGGTTGGAACAACAAGCGCATCTTCCTCCACTTCGATGGTATCTACAGCGGAGCCTACGTGTGGGTTAACGGCCAAAAAGTTGGCTACACCCAAGGCTCTAACAACGATGCCGAATTTGACATCACAGCATACGTACATGAGGGCGACAACAACCTCAGCGTACAGGTGTTCCGTTTCACCGACGGCTCATACCTCGAAGGCCAAGACTGCTGGCACATGAGCGGCATTCACCGCGATGTTTACCTCTTTGCCACACCCAAGACCTACCTGCGCGACCACTACATCACCAGCACACTCGATGCTGGCAGCAACTACAAGAGCGGCAGCATGAATGTGGAGCTGACCATGACCAACAAGGAGCGTGAAGCCACCAACAAGCAGGTACGCGTGCGCCTTATCAATCCGGCTGGTACACAAATAGCCGAAAAGAGCGTCGACTTTGCCTTCACAGCCAATGGCGACAGCACCATGGTAAAAAATGTCACCCTCGACGGCCTTACCGACCTGCAACTTTGGTCGGCCGAAACGCCCAACCTCTACACCGTAGAGTTGGCACAGCTCAAGGCTGATGGCACCGAAGAAGAAGCCTTTGCCACCAAGTACGGCTTCCGCCACATCGAAATTCCCGACAACGACCACCGCGTCTACATCAACGGCCAGCAAGTATACTTCAAGGGCGTCAACACCCAAGACACCCACCCCACCCGCGGCCGCAGCATCGACGTGCCCACTATGATTAAGGACATCACCTTGATGAAGCAGGCCAACGTCAACACCGTACGCACCAGCCACTACCCCCGTCAGGCCAAAATGAACGCCATGTTCGACTACTATGGCATCTACGTCATGGACGAGGCCGACATCGAGTGTCACAAGAACTGGGGCGATCACGGCACAGGCTACAACAGTGGCACATCAACTGGCATTTCAGCTGACGACAGTTGGAAAGCTGCCTACCTCGACCGCGCGGGCCGCATGGTATTGCGCGACCGCAACTTCCCCTCTATCATCTTCTGGAGCCTCGGCAACGAGAGCGGCTACGGCAGCAATCATGTGGCAGAGTTCAAACTCATGAAGCAACTCGACAACCGCATCATTCACTACGAAGGAGCCACTAACGCCGGCAAGAACGACGTAACAGAACTCTGGAGCCAGATGTACCCTTCTATCGAAGGCTCATCAAAACCCATCAAAAGCGAAGCTAACAGCAACTGGGCAGCACAGCCCTACTTCATGTGCGAGTACGACCACGCCATGGGCAACTCACTGGGCAACCTCCAGGAGTACTGGGACGTGATTGAATCAAGCAAGTACGGCATCGGTGGCTGCGTTTGGGACTGGGTTGACCAAGCTATCGTCTCAGCCGACGACATCAAGGCAGGCAACCTCACACAAAATGGTTTCAACAAATACCGCACAGGCTACGACTGGCCCGACGCACCCCACCAAGGCAATTTCGTAAACAATGGTATTATCGGTGCCGACCGCGCATGGAGCGCCAAGCTCGACGAACTGAAAAAGGTGTACCAGTACATCAAGTTCACTTACAATGCCGGCAACAACTCTGTAGCACTTAACAACTGCTATGACTTTACCACACTCGGCAGCGGTTACACCCTTAACGCTCAGATATTGGTTGATGGCAAACAAGTGGCCAAGGGTTCTACCGCTCTGCCCACTATTGCACCTGCCAAATCACTCGAGGTGGCCGTACCTGCCAACTACGACTTGGCCGAAGCCAAGGCACAAGGCAAGGAGGTTCTGCTCAACATTGAGGTAACACGCGATGCCGCTACTGACTATGCCGATGCTGGTTACACCATCGCCTCTGCACAATTCACCCTGGCCAAACGTGCCGCGCTGCCTGCAGTCAGCACTACGGGTGCCAGCAAGCTCACACTTGCCAGCAAGAACGACGGCAGCACCACCATCAGCAATGACAAGGTGACAATGACCTTCAAAAACGACAACGGCAATGTGGCCGAATGGATACAGAACGGCATCAAGGTTAAGAAAGACGCCAAGTTCCCCGACTACGAAAACTACCGTTGGATTGAGAATGATGCGCCCTATGGTAGCGACCCCGATTACACTCAAGGAAACTGCGTCACATCACGCGCTGCTGCCTTTGCCATTGCCAACGATGGCATGAGCGCTACAGCCACTGTAAGCGCCAAGGGCACACTGGCCAACTTTACCTACACATACACCATCTATGCCGATGGTACAGTTGACCTCAACACACAATATGAGCCTACGCAGCCCTCTACCGCTCTCAAACACGCCATTCGCCGTCTTGGTGTGCAGATACCATTCTCTGGCGAATTTGGCAATGTAACTTACTACGCCCGCGGTCCGCTCGAAAACTACAACGACCGCTGCACAGGTTCGTACCTCGGACAGTACACCACCACCGTGTGGGACATGAACGAGTACTACCTGCGTCCGCAGTCAATGGGCAACCGCATGGATTTGCGCAAGCTGGCACTGGCCGACGACAAGGGCAACACCATCTATGTTGAGACCGAAGGCAACGTGGCCTTCTCTACCCTCTACTGGACAGACCAGGAACTCAAGGCCAAGAGCCACAACTGGGAGCTCACCATCGACGACGAACCCGCCAACCGCACCATCTACGCTCACTTCGACTGTGCACAGCGTGGTGTTGGTTCTGGCAGCTGCGGTCCCGATGTACTCAGCAAATATTGTGCGCCCACCAGCGGCACACAGAGCTGCACACTGCGATTCACCACTGCCGATGCTTCTATCACGGCCATCAGCCCCGCAGTTCAAAGCACCGATGCACTGAAGGTGAGCCACAATGCTCAAACCGTCAGCATCAGCGGCAGCATCGAAGCCGGCACCACTGCCACCCTCTACAACATAGGCGGCATCAGCCTCGGCAGCGTCAAGGCCTCAGCACCTGCCACACAGCTCAGCCTCAGCATTGCCGGCCAGCCCACTGGCTCATACCTGCTGCAGATTGACGCCCCCAACGGCCACCGCGTACACAAGTTGTTCCACGTGGCGCAGTAAGCAGCCTGGTTGCCTGCAAGCACTGAACCATCAGGCTCAACTCTGAGCCTTACATAACCAACGCATCCCACCCGTCCTACTGCGGACGAGTGGGATGCGTTTTTTTGTTTTATGCCATTCAGCAATAGAACCAAGCACTAAACGAAAGCACTAAACGCTAATACCAAACACAAAACGCTAACAACGAACGAAAGCACTAAACGCTACCTCTAATGGGGGCGACGCGTCTCACGTCGGGAAAATATGCAGCTATTATTAGCAGTAGTAGCGTTCGTATTATCCTCCTTTCTCTATCCCGACGCGAGACGCGTCGCCCCCATTAGAGGTAGCGCTTTGTGGTAGCGCTTAGAGGCAGCGTTTGTGCTTTCCCCCATTACATCATGCTGTGCAAGCGTACACACTAAAATGCCTGACTATTCAACTACATATCCTTCTGACAATAATTTCTTTGCAATATTATTTACCGGTTGCAAAGTTCTGAATGGCATATTACGTTGATGTGACTTGTGCATTTCGATAATGTGAAGATTTGGGCAGCGGCTTCGCAGTTAATTAACTAACTTTGTACCGCCGCAAGCGGCTACATGCCGCATGGCTTGTGTTTTTCATTTTGACTATTTTACAATCATCATGCTCCTATCACCTACCCTCGACCCCATGGGGCAAGCCATTTGGGACTATGCCTCGACCGGACATGCCGGCACGCTGCGGGTGTTGTCGTCGATGTTTGACGATGACGAGATACCCGTGGCTACTTTGTTTCGCACCGAATTGCAAATGCCTCCGCTTGAACGTATGGCACTCAACCTGTGCCGCGGCCATGTGCTTGACGTGGGGGCCGGGGCCGGCTGCCACTCGCTGGCGCTGCAAGACAGAGATATCGAGGTGTGCTCTATCGACATTTCGCCGCTCTCGACACGCGCACGCACTTTGCGCGGCGTGAGGGACGCCCGCTGCACCGACTTTTTTGGTCAGGAACTGGACGGCATGCGGTTTGACACCATCGTACTGCTGATGAACGGGCTTGGCATTGCTGGCACACTCGACCGTCTGCCCTCACTGCTCAACCGCTGCAAGGCGCTGCTGGCTCCGGGCGGACGGGTGCTGGCTGACTCGTCGGACTTGCGCTATGTGTATGAGGACGAAGATGGAAACTTTGACTGGGACCCTGCAGAGGGCTACTATGGCGAGGTGGACTATCAGATGGTTTACAAGCAATGCAAGGGCCAGCCTTTTGACTGGCTTTACGTGGACTTTGACACACTGCAGCGAACGGCCCAGCAATGTGGCCTCGTGGCACGCAAGGTGGCTGATGGCGAGCACTACGACTACCTTGCCGAACTGAAGGCTTTATAAAAGGACTTTTGCCGTCTAGCAAAACGTAAACATACGAACGGACTCAAGCACCAAACGCTATCACTAATGGGGGCGACGCGTCTCGCGTCGGGATAGAGAAATGGGAGGGAAAAACGAACTCTACTAAATAATAGCTGCATCTTTCCCGCGAGACGAGGCTGCTGAAAAAATTCCCGACGCGAGACGCGTCGCCCCCATTAGAGCTAGCGCTTAGTGGTAGCGTTTGGTGGTAGCGTTTGGTGCTTGAAGAAACGCTAACACTAATGGGGGCGACGCGTCCCGCGTCGGAGTATTTTTCAGCAACCTCGGGACGCGTCGCCCTCATTAGAGGTAGCGCTTGGGCTTGAGCCCGTTTGCATGTTTGTATTTTGCCGGACTGCAATCTGTCAAAGCATGATTTGAATTTTGCTAAGATATAAATGACGTATAACGCAAAACGCTTCCGAAAGCATTGAACTTTCGGAAGCGTTTGCGGTGTGTACGGGACTCGAACCCGTGACCCCATGCGTGACAGGCATGTATTCTAACCAGCTGAACTAACACACCAGTTATGCAAAATGTACCTTTGAGCGCTGCTGACTGAGCGGTGTGTACGGGACTCGAACCCGTGACCCCATGCGTGACAGGCATGTATTCTAACCAGCTGAACTAACACACCAGTAAGCAAAACTCTGTAAGGTTTTTCGTTTTTGCGAGTGCAAAGGTACTATTATTTTCAGTTCCCACAAATTTTTCGGCTAAAAATCGCATGTTTTGCGCGCTTTTTATCCGTCTGAACGCTCCAACTGCGCTGTAAATGGCCTTGGAATACGCTCAAACGGAGGGCACGCTTCGGCAAATCGCAGGCTTTGCGCACGGGCGTGAAATGGCGCGGACTGGGCAAAACACGCTTGCGGGCGCCTCATCATCGGCAAACTTTGACCAATAACTCGCTTGGCAGTGAGGACAACTGCCTGGCAGTGCGTATATGACCGCGACTGCTTGTCACGGTGGAAATGGGGGAACTTGATACGAAAAAGGGCCCGGCACACGTAATGTGCCGGGCCGCTATCAGTTTAATTTGTTTGTATTTACTATTGTCATTCTATATGCGCTTATTTGCCTTGACGTTCCTTGTACTTGTCAATCTGGCGAAGCAATGTGTCTACGCAGAGGTCTACGCCTTCCTCAAAGGTGTCGCACACCTTTTCTGCATGAAGGTCGGTGCCGGGAAGTGACACGTTGAGCGCGGTTTCTTTGTTCTTGGCTGTTTCAGGCTTAACAACCTTCAGTATAAACTCTGCTTTGATTATATTGTCACACGTTTTTTCGAGTTTTGCAGCCTTTTTAGCGATAAAGGCATTGAGTTTCTCAGTAGCGTCGAAGTGAATTGCTTGAATCTTGAGTTCCATAGTAACCTCCTTTGTTAGTTTACGCCCTGGGGTGGGCAAGTTTGTATTGTTTTTTAAGGTCGGCAAACGTGGTATGCGTGTACACCTCGGTTGTTGCTACGCTTTCGTGACCGAGCAACTCCTTGATGGCCTCAAGGTCGGCGCCGTTATTAAGCATGGCAGAAGCAAAGGTGTGACGCAGCACGTGCGGGCTTTTTTTGCGTTGTGTGGTGACTAAAGACAGATAATGCTTGACTATGAGCCCTACCCTGCGGCGGTCGATGCGCAACTTGCGGCGGTTGAAGAACAGGGCACCTGCATCGGTACTCACATACGCCTGGCGTACTGGCAGATAGGCTTTGAACGCGTTGGCTAACTCTGCGGAGAATGGCACTATGCGCTGCTTGTTGCGCTTGCCCGTCACCTTCAATTCACGTTGGTTCAGGTCGATGTCCTCCACATCAAGGCCGATAAGCTCGGCGAGGCGGATGCCTGTGTGGTAGAAGGTGAGGAGTATGGTGCGGTCGCGCATGCCCTCGTAGCCGCTGGGGTAGTCAATGTCGTCGAACAACTGGTTGACCTCACTATTACGCAGGAAGGAAGGCAACTTTGGGTGTATCTTGGGCGATTTGACCGCTGTCACCGGACTGTGGTCCATACGCCCCACTCTGCGCATATACTTGTAGAAGCTGCGCACACCGCTCAGTTGCTTTGATATGGTGCGGGCATTCTCACCACGCGCCATCTCACGTGCCATCCATTGTCTGACGACATCGGCATCGAGCGTGTACCAAGTGAGTTGGTTGTCGAGCGAACGGTAGAAGATTTGTAACGACTGCAAAGCGCTGCGGTACTCTTTGGCTGTCAGCTTGGAGTAACCCTTGTCGGCTAACAGATAGTTTATGAAATCATCTATCTCGTTCATCATTGTCTCTCTTTACGAAAGCGAATATCGCAACTTTTTTTGAATGCGCCAAATTTTCGCACTGAAATTTGTTGCAACCGCATTACTCTATCGGATAAAATGGCTACCATGCACCGCAACGGGCTCGGGGCGACAAATGCAAAACCGCTGCACAGCATGTGGCTGTGCAGCGGTCTATACGAACATTTATGTATTATCTTGTGCTAAGACTGCGGCTGTGTGTGGTGGCCGCTCTGTGTCGCAAAAGCGTTGCGATTTTATGGAGCTAATATTTGTTGTATTAGTCCTCGTCGCGGTGAAGCTGCTGTACGTAAACAGCGTGCTCCTTGGCCAAACGCTTCAATACGCTGGGCTTGTCAAACTGCTGACGGGCACGGAGTTCCTTTACAACACCGGTCCTTTCGAACTTTCTCTTGAACTTCTTCAGGGCGCGTTCAATGTTTTCGCCCTCTTTAACCTGTACTACGATCATTTTGTGAGTTTAGATTTTATTTTGTTATTACTTTATTGCGTGATTTTTTGATGCAAGAGCCGACTTTTACGCGCGCTGAGCAACGCGTTTTTGCATACTCTATGCGAGGTGCAAAATTACGCATTTATTTTATTACGCACAAACTTTTGTGTTGATTTTCTGCAACAATGTGAATTTACGATGCCTTTTGCAGAACGCTTTCGCAGTGATTGTCATACTAACCATTTGGATAAAGCGGCGCACGGGCTTCGACTTTTCAAGTTTTTGCCACATGCACAACCTGCTGCGGATAGGGTATGTTGATGCCCTCGCGGTTGAACATGTCGTAAAGCTGCTGCTGTCCCTGGTAAAACACGGGCCAATAGTCGTCGGTTTTGACCCATACGCGCACCACGAGGTTGACGCTGCTGTCGGCCAGGGCTTCGACTCCCACAAAAGGCTTGTGGGCATCGGGCGACTGAAGTATGCGCGGGTCGGAGGCAAAAAGTGCGAGCACCTTTTGGCGCACAGCGTCTATGTCCTGCCCATAATCAACGCCTATGATCCACTGCACACGGCGGGTGTCCTCACGCGAGTGGTTGACCACTACCGAGGTGCTGAGTGAGCCGTTGGGTATGTACACCACCTTGTTGTCGTAGGTGGTGAGTATGGTGTGAAATATCTGTATCTCACGCACGTGGCCAAGGGTGCCTTGTGCCTCGATGAGGTCGCCCACGCGATAGGGCTTGAACAATAGTATGACCAGACCGCCCGCAAAATTTTGCAGGTTACCCGACAGGGCCATGCCTACTGCTACACCGGCTGATGCGAGCAGGGCTGCAAATGACGTGGTGTTGATGCCCAAGGCACTGATTACGCTGATAACGAGCAATATGGTGAGCAATATGTGCACCAAACTGCGCAGAAAACTCTGTACGCCCACATCTACATGGCGGCGACTGAGCATGGCTGACACAACGCGGTTGATGATCTTGATGATAAAACGGCCTGCCATGTAAATGAGGGCTGCCACTAATATGCGCTTGCCGGCTGTGAGCGAAAGGGCTAACAACTTGTCGAGCAGCATGTCTATTCGCGATATGCTCACCTCGTTTACGGCCTTATTGACCGCACTGGGCAGCGATTGCAATAATATCAAACTATTCATATCAGAGTTATGTAGGTTATAAAAACAACGCAGTTGCCACCCTTATGCAAGGAACGGCAACTGCGTTGGGCAGCATCTGCATCTGCCTCATATTCGTATCTAATGTACGATGGATTGTTCTGTCGTTAGTTTTCGACAATGCGACGTGCACCAATGTAGCGGCGGCTGTAGTATGCCTCGCTGGAGTCTGACACCTTGACACCACCACTCGCAGCATGAACAAACGAGAAGTTGTTGCCCGAAGGATCAACGTCCATTACAATGCCCACATGGCCTACCGAACGGGAATTTCCACGACCGCCAAAGAACACAAGATCGCCCTTCTTAAGGTCAGAAATTCGGGCGATGGGGGTGCCTTGTGTGTACTGCGAGCGCGAAGAGCGCAAGATTGACACATTCTGCTTGCGGTAAACATAGCTGGTAAAGCCTGAGCAGTCGAAAGCATAGGGGCCTGACATGCCTGAGCGATAACTTGCGCCAAGGTATTGCAAAGCTGTTTGTACTACACTTTCGCCAAAGTTGGCATTATAGGGCACTGAGGCCTCTTTTACTTCAGCAGCAACTTGCTGCACAGCACCTACGGGTGCTACTTCTTTCACAATTTTCTCTGCGGTGGGACGTGTCGGGAGTGCTTCAGGCATAATGTCCTGGGCATTTGCCGTAAAAAATGACATGACGCCCATAGCCACACACGCAGCATATTTCTTTATGTGCACTATCTTAATGGTTTAATGGGTTCTACATCACATTTTGAAGAACCACCGCCCATGCCATGCAATCTCCCCTGATTGCGCGACGGCAAGCGAGCAGCAATAATGCTCTTCAAAATCAACATTCGCAAAGTTACTACATTTCGGAGCAAAATGCAAGTGTTTTAAGAACTTTTGCGAATACAATAAGCATGCCAACCCCTATTTCGCACAGATATATTTAATGTGTGCGACAAGCCAAAGCACGCAATAAGGCATTTTGGGGTGGTTCTAATAATTCTGAAATAGGGATTTGTGCGCTATCGGAAGTGTATTTTTGAAAGGTTGTGAGGGAGCATAGCGGGCTATGCTCCCTCACAACCTTTCAAAAATACACTTTCGAAAGCGTGCAAATCACATTTCAGAATAACAAAACTCCAAAACAGAATTTTTAGGACCACCCCTTTGTCTATTCAAAGAAGGATTCTGCCTCGGCCTCGCGTTGCATTTCTTCTTGCTTGTGCTTATTTTCATCAGCAGACTTATGGCGCTCATGATGGCCTTCCGTGTTGTCTGCCGCACCACTGTGTGACGCACCTCTTCGGTGCAGCGAGTCTTTTTCGTGCTTAACAGGCTCGTTTCTTACAGACTCGTCCTCGTCCTTTTTGGGGGCAGCAAGTCCCTTGAACGCGGGCAGTGGTGCACCTTCGGCCGACACCTCGACTGGCATGCCCGAATAGGCGTATTCATTAAACAGGGTAATAATATTGGCACTGTTCACACGTATGCAGCCCTCTGACGCACGCTTGCCAATGCTTCGAGGCGAATTGGTGCCATGTATGCCTATGCCTCCAAGGCGTCCCGTGGCCAAACGCAGGAAGTGCGGCCCGTAGCACCCCTTGACCGCTCGCCCGTCGCGAGTGCGATGCACCCAGTCGGTGCTGTTAAACATACCCGAGATATGAAATTGGCCCTCAGGTGTGCGATAGTCGCCCTTAGCAGTTTTGTTGCCACGACGCAAACCACAAGCAATGCCGCAATTAAACAGAACGCTGTCATTGGCATCGAGCACGTAAAGATGCATGGTCGTTTTTGACACATAAATGTGCAGACCACGGTATTTCTCGTCAAGGGCTTTGGGCTTTTCCTGCTTGGCCGAGTCTGTCAGAGCTGCTATTTCGTCTTCAGTAGGCCCCTCGTTGGCCATTTGCTGCAACACGGAATCCTCGGTTACTTGTGTGCTGTCGTCACACACGGCATCGCTCTGTGACTTTGATCCACAAGCGGCAAAGAAGCCACAAACAGCCAACAAGCATATAGCACATATCAATCTCATATCAAGGTAATTAACGCTTTAACGTAAATATTGGTGCAAAATTACAAAATCCTTTGCCTAATATGGCGCTTCTGAATATATTCTTTTGACTTTACGCCCATCAGCGGGCACGATACAAGCAAAAGGCCCTGCCAACTCACCTCGAAGGATCGTTGGCAGGGCCACAAACAAATGGGTACAAGGGTTGTTACTTTACAATCTTTACTGCACTGTTCACATTACCTTGGCTCAAGCGAACGATATATGCGCCCCTCGAAAGGGCAGACATATCTATCCGCTGACCTGGCATCACATTCATACAATTCAATTTTGCACCATTAAGCGCATATACAGCCACTCTCACGGGGGCTGCCACTGGTGCTGTCACCACAGCTTGCCCACCAACATAGCGTATGTTGAGTTCTGAGCCATTGCTTTCAGCCACCACCTGCTCTACTGGAGTAAACTGCTTTCCGAGCACAATGCGTGCCGTGGTGCCACTTTGATTGTCTACATGCAAGGTGGCATCGTGCTCAATCATCTGGCTCCAGTCACCCACAAACAATTTCACACCATAGTCTCCCTCAGGTATGAACAAGCCTTCATCTTCATAACTGCTTAGGTAGCAATCTGCAAGAAAGTCCTGCCCTTTATAGAAGCTTGCATAACGCAGCGGTGTCCAAAGATCGAGCCAGTCAATTTCGTTGCTCTCTGCATCAAAATAGCCGATGGTATTAAAATAATGCAGACCCGAAAGGTCGAGTTGAACGGCCTTGGTGTCGTCACCTACTGCAACTTTGCGCTCATGCCCCAATACGTAATGGTGCTTTTCGTCAAACTTGAGTCCTTTCACACTATAGTCATAATCACCCTTCAACACTCTGAAAGGCACCTCAGTATTTACCGTTGTATTGTTTTCACCACCAACAATCAAGGGTATCTGTCCATTATATAGGAATTTAACCTCAGCCTCTGCCTTTGCACCTGCCAAGAAGAAGATGCCATCAAGCTTTAGCGGTACTTGCACATAATCCTCGTCAGGCAATGTAGTCAATGCCACTTCCACTTCACTATTTTCTGCCGGACATTCAACCTTGAACGACGGCACGTACGCATTGATATAGGGCAATTCTAATGCATTATTCGGAGACACGACACATGCATAATAATTGCCTGGCAGCAAGAACTCCGGCGCAAGCGCACTGCTCCATTCCGCCACTGGTGCCTGGCCTACTGGTGCAGCCATCAAGCCCTCGCTATTATATCCTGCCTGCAACCGCTTGCCATCAAGCGTATACTTGACATAGGCATACTTTGTATAATCAAAGTTCAATTCACTTGCATCAGATACCTTCATCATCGCTATGCTATCTCTCAAGTCACGTTGCACAAGATAACCGCACAACCAACCATCTTGCATGTACAAGTTTGCGGTAAATACATGTGAGGTGTCACTCGTCGAATCCCAATTACAGCGTATGTATGAATCATCATGAAAGTCTGGCATTGCGTCCAATTTGTCAGCTGTCCGGTACAAATGGAGTTCTGGATTTCCATACTTGTTTGCATACATCTGCTCATGCTGCTTGACAGTTACTTTTACCTTGCGGAGGTCCTTGCTCACGTCAATATGGTGAGTCCGCATGCCAATGGGCGAATTATCAGTCCAAGTAAGCTTAGCCGTGTTACGAATGCCCGATATTACACCAGAGCATTCACCGGGATATTCGTGGAATACGACACCTCGGCCGGCACTATCCAATACCGCCCCTAATACTCTGCCATCTTTGCCAGAGAGGAAGAAGTACGCGCCTTGTGCCGGATTGCCATCAGCATCAACAGCTGTCACCTCATAACCCGCATAATCGCCATGATTGTACACTCTGTCATATTCCTGCACATTCATCGCATCTTTCACCACAATAGTGCGCAATGACTTTTTACCATCGTTTTCATACACAACAGAACTACTTTCCGTTGCAGCAGACACATCAATCACATGCTCACCTTGTGGCAAACAAACAACCGGGTCATTATAATCATAGTCGACAGGTCGCACTCCGTCTACCCACAAGTTTCTTGGCACAAGTGCTGTGCCGAGATCGTCCTTTACGTTTATACGCACAGGACGCCAAGTGGTGGGCGAGAGTTCGAATTCGTAATCACCTTCCAACTTGTCATATTCACGATAGAAAGGATATGAAGAGAAAGTGTTGACACTCTTGTCTCCACTGAATGAGAAACGATACCAGGCCTTTGTGATAGGACAATTCTCGTCATTATTGACCATACTGTAATACACACGATCGCTGCCCTCGTCTACATAAGCACTACGCACAAACGATGTTGTGCTCTGTCCATTGCGCACAGTCTCATACGACAGATTGTAGCTTGTAGTCAATTCGTCGCTGAACATACGCTTGCGTAAATCTGTGTTGAAATCCTTGACGCGCATAAGGAACAAGTGCATTTTTGAGTAGTCTATCAGCGTATTCGAAGCATAATATGTCTTGTTGTACTTGGTTGATGGTACAGCATAAGCAGTATGATACTTGGCTTGTGGTACCACGGTAATCGGCATGGGTCTATAATTTGCTCTGCTGTCATCTACAAGGTAAAAGTTGGCTATACCCTCCGCATCAGTTTGAGACAAGGTCACTTTCGGATTATTCGATGTGGTCGACACCAACTCCGCACCCGGCAGCAAAGCACCGTCATGTGATACAACCTTCCATTTGGCCGGTCGAGCTACATCTCGCAAGTCAATGGTAATTTCAGGAGACTCACCGTAAGTCCAGTCATAATAAAACGATTCATACCCCGGCAAGGTGAAATCCATACCAACCTCTGACCGGTAGCCCCCGTCGTCAGTTACTTTCAACGGCAGGCCATTAGAAATGTCAAGGCCATACACATAGCCACTCGTAATTGGTTGCCCGTCATAACCAATCACACTCTTTAATACGATATCAGTTACCTTCCTTTCACTGTTCTGCGCCAGCAGCACAAATGAAGTGGACAACATGAAAGCAAACACAAGTAATAAACGCTTCATACCATATAACTTTATAATTTAACAATACGCACTGCGCAGACAATGCTGCACGTCTCTATACAGGCAAAGTTATATAAAAAAGCTATAAATTTCAACCGGCATAAAACGCACACGGACATAAGTGGTTGCAGATAAGACCTAAGCGGTCGAAATAAATGTCTAAGCGGTAAAAAAATATTGCAGATGACGAGTGGATATGCTCACTAATATGGGGGCGATGCGTCTCGCGGGGTATCTTTCAGTTGAAGACGCTACCTCTAATGGGGGCGACGCGTCCCGCGTCGGAAAAGATGCAGCTATTATTTGGTAGGGTTCGTATTCACATCCTTTCTCTATCCCTCTCAATCCCGACGCGGGACGCGTCGCCCCCATTAGAGCTAGCGTTTAGAGCTAGCGTTTTATTAGAGGTAGCGTTTCGTGCA
>ENA-UEOZ01000528-UEOZ01000528.1-human-gut-metagenome-genome-assembly--contig:-NODE-528-length-24527-cov-207.902822_pt1 | contig 24527 bp, 17 predicted proteins | sample MGYA00242898_ERZ507912 | MGnify/ENA primary metagenome ERZ507912 (study PRJEB26167, sample SAMN06115410) | human gut metagenome | host: Homo sapiens | place: China:Chongqing | collected 2016-04-27... | reverse complement strand
CAATGCGGGAGAGTAGGTGGCTGCCTTCTTTTACTTGAGGTCTTCAAGGTCTAACGACTTTGGAGACCTTTTTTTGTGCCCTGACGTGAAGTACATGATCTTTAGACAAGAAGACATGATCTTTTTGACAGGAAGACATGAAGACATGTTTTTTACAAGAAGTACATGATTTTTCTGATTGATGGCGTAGCCAATTAATAATTACTAATTAAAAAGTAATAAATGAGAATGGCGTCTCGCCGTAGCCACGCACTCACGTACTCAATTAATCGCTTTGCAGCATTCACGAACACAGTTTGTAATACGTAACTTTGTACCACAGTTAATCTGGAATATGCTGATAGGTTAGTGTTCAGCTATGGGAGGCTGTGTGGCTGCTGTAACTCAAATCTGAATATTTACCAATCTAAATCTCATACGTTACTCTTGACAACGCTTGCGCCATATTGTACCTTTGCAACTGCTTTTGGTTGGTTTGGTCTGATCAGTAGCAAGCGTTCTTTGACTTTTTGTTAAGCTAATAGTTATGGTGGCGTCATAAGGCTAATTTATAGGTACTGACAGTCCTTTGCTCTACCAATTTAGCTATGTGGTGGTATATAACAAAAAAAGAGTCACTCTATTGAGTAACTCTCTTTTTTGTGGTGCCACCAGGAATCGAACCGGGGACACAAGGATTTTCAGTCCTTTGCTCTACCAACTGAGCTATGGCACCAACTGTTTTTCTTTAGCGAGTGCAAAGGTACGAAAATGTTTCGGATAATGCAAATATTCTATTGTTTTTTTAGCAACTATGTAATAGTTTATGGCAGGGTATAGATAAGAATATAAAATAAGGAGGGTGTGTTGGTTATTATCAACACACCCTCCTCAATTTTGTACTGAGTTTACTGTCTCAGCATTTTATATTTCTAATTAGTTGAAGACATACTTCACGCCAATCTGCATCTTCCAGCACTGGTCATAGTTGCGGTTGAAACTCCATGTAGATGTAGGAGCAGTGCCAGTGGTCTTATCCTTGAACATTGAGAAGTAAGGAACGCCGTCCTTTACCTTGTCAACCTTCAGAATCTTACCGTTGTTACATCCGTTCATGTTCTTCATAACGCCCCACTTAGAGTTGAAGAGGTTGCCTACGTTCATGATGTCAAGACTGAGGACGAGCTTGTTGTTTGTGCTGCCGACCTTAACGTCGAAGTCATGTGCCCAACGGAAGTCGAAGCGGTGAACGAACGGAGCGCGTGCGCTGTAAGGCTCGGCATATTCGCCCTTGTGGTTCTTGAGGTAGCTGTCCTGCTCAACGAAGTTCCAGAAGAGGTCAGCATCGCTTTCCTTTGTAAAGTGGATGTCATTGCGGTCCTTCGGAATATACATAAGGTCATAGCGGTTGCCGTCGCCGTTGATATCGCCGTCGTAGTAGTAGCTGTATCCAGAGGGTGAGTAACCCTGATAGAAGAGGCTGAAGTGATCCTTGCCGTATGTATAGTTGGCTGAAGCGATGATGCGGTCAGGAATTACGTAACGTGAGTTGCCGAGATCGAGAAAGTTCGGACCCTCTACGGCGTACATGTTAGACCATGTAGAGTATGCGTTGCTACCCGGCATACCGGTAAGCTCCTTCATCACTGTGTGTGTGTAAGCAGCCATAAGGTTGAGGTTCTTGATGGGCTCTGCGTTAACAGTGAAGTTGAATGTCCAGCCATAACCCTTGCTCGTGTTTGTAAGCACATAAGCGTCGGTCTTGCTGTATTTATAGTTCTTCGGGTAGATGTGGCGGTTGTCGCCTGTGCCAGTCAGAGTTTCCCATGAAGAGTTGTCCTTGATGTTGTAGTTGTCGAGCATCACGTCGTGGATCTTCTTTGTGTATGTAAACTCTGCTGTGAATGAGAGCGGGAACGATACGGGAATCTGTCCGTCAATAGCGATTGAAGACTTCCACACCTGCGGCATCTTGAAGTCGCGGTCAACGCCGGATATGCTCTTAGGTACAGTACCCTCTTCTGGAGTGATGGTTGCAGGAGCACCGAGGAGATCGCGAATCTTGTCGACGTTGGTAACGAGACCTCCCTTGAACTTATTAAGTTCTGCGTCAGGAGTAATAGATCCGTCCTTGCCGTATTTTGTGCTGGCGATGCCAGAACCCATAGCCATACCAGAGTTTGTAGGCATGTTGGTGAAGAAAACGAGAGGCAGACGACCTGCGAAGAGACCGGTACCACCGCGTACTTTCAGTGAGCGGTCACCAAATACGTCCCATGTGAATCCGATACGCGGAGACACCTGGAGGTTGCTCTTAGGCCATGCTCCGGTCTCTACGTGACGACCACCGTAGTCGAGTGCTGTGATGGCCTTATTCTCCATAAGGTCGTTGTTGTTAAAGACGATGTTGTCGAAGCGGATACCACCAGTAAGCTTGAGGTTGTCGAGCACGTTCCACTCATCCTGGAGATAAATGCCGTATTGAGCGAATTTAACCTCTGCTGTAGGATTCTTCTCGCCGTTGTAACCGTAAGCAAGAGTTACGGTCTCAGGTGCGGCTCCGTTGAAGAAGTCGTCGAGTGAGCGATAACGATAGTAGCCTGTACCACCGCGCATGTATGAATTGTTGGCAAGCTGGTGTTCGAAGTTGAAACCGGCAGTGATCTTGTGTGCACCAAGATAGTATGTGAAATTGTCAGTAAGGGTGAAAATCTTATTCTGCACACGGTTGTTGTACGAGAAGAGCTCTGTACCGAAGCTGATATACGGCTCGAGTGTCTGTGATGTTACCTTACCGGTAGCGTCAGCCTCATATCCTGCCATGATGTCAACGAAGGGGAAGTTAGAGCAGTTAGGATCGCGCTTGTCGTCGATGTAGCTGTATGTGAAGAGCAACTGATTGGACATGTTTGCACCGAAGCGGCTGTTGAGGTCTGCAGATACAGACATAACAGAATTGTTCATCGCATACATAGAGCCAGAATAAGACATACCATACTGTGACATACGACTGGCTGTAAAGCGTGTGTATGCGTCAGAAGAAGAGTTGTTAACGGCGTTCCAAGTCTTGTTGCGTGTGTAGTTGTAACGCACAGCAAGGTGGTGGTCGTTATTGATGTTCCAGTCTACGCGACCGAGAAGCTTAAGGTTGTTGTCTTCAGCAGGGAAGTCAGTGTATGAACCTGGATTGAAGCCATACTTTGTAATAAGGAACTGCTTTACGCGCTCAAGGTCAGACTTTGGTACGCGTGAGATGTAGTTGGTAGCGTCTGCCTTGCCGTCCTCAGAAGCCTGCCATCTGTTTACGATATTTGGGCTCTTGCTGTATTCTGCGTTGGCGAAGAAGAAGAGCTTGTCCTTAATGATTGGACCGCCAAAAGTGAATCCGTATGTTGTGGTGCCGTTCTTGCCGCGCTCGCCGAGGTCCTCGTTATTTACGCGGTTGCCATGCATATTTTCGTTATTATAATAAATGTATGCAGAACCCTTGAACTTGTTGGTACCCGACTTTGTGATGGCGTTTACACCGCCGCCGATGAAGTTGCTCTGACGAACGTCATAGGGAGCAATTGTCACCTGTACCTCGTCAATGGCATCCATAGAGATAGGGCTGCCTCCGCCAGGGAGCTTGTCTGAAAGACCGAAGTTGTTGTTGAGGTTTGCGCCGTCGAGTGTAAAGTTAGAGCTTCTTCCGTCGCCGCCTGCAAAGCTCATGCCGTTAGAGTAGGGCGAGAGACGAGCGATGTCGGTGATGCTACGGTTGATGGTAGGCATGTTCATGATCTGCGTGTTGCTGATGTTGGTGGAAGCACCAGTCTTCTCAGCAGTAAACTTAGAGCCCTTTCCGCTAATTACTACCTCACCTAAGATGCTTGCGTCCTCAGCCATCTTGAAGTTCTGGTTGTAGGTTTCGCCGAGCTGGAGAGTCACGTTGCTGATCTCCGTGGGCCGGTAGCCAATGTAGCTTACCTTGATGGTGTAAGGTCCGCCGACACGCATACCCTGAATGGTGTAGCGGCCGTCTGCATTGGTAACTGTGGCATAACGTGTGCCTGAAGGCACGTGCACCACTTGGATGGTTGCTCCAATGACACTCTCGTTGGTGTTACCCAACGTCACTTTACCTGTCAATGCAGATGTAGTAACCTGTGCCAATACTGCCTGAACAAGGGCGATCAGCAAGACAGAAAGCATGTAAAGTCTCTTTCTCATAAAATCGATAATTGGTTATTGAAAAAAATATTTACCTCCACTTTTCAGTAGTGGAATCCATAAATTCATTGTTATTTCAATTCTTTTTGCAAATTTAAACAATTAAAATAACATGGCGTTATAAAACCTTAAATAAAATAAATTAATAACTATTATTTTAACCGTTTTGAAACAATAGGTTGTCAATTGGGAAATTGAGAGAGTTGAGAATTTAGATTAGTTGAGAGTTAAAATTTTAGAATTGAGAGTTATGGTATGCATCTTTAGCTTTTTATTACAGCTAAAGCTTTACATTATATAATATATAAGGTATTCATAACTTTCAACTCTAAAATTTCAACTCTCAACTAAGACGCTTATTCTTCTTTGCTCAGCGGGTTCCATCCCTGCGCCTTCAGCTCAAACTCCTGATTGTCTCTTGTGACGAGCATTTGTCCGAGTTCGGGACGAGTGATGTGTCCGATGAGTTTCACATTGTCCATTTGCTGAATCTTCTCGTTGTCGCCGATAGGTACGGTGAAGAGCAGTTCGTAGTCCTCCCCGCCGTTGAGGGCGCACGTGGTGACGTTCATGTTCATCTCTTCAGCCATTACAGCGGTCTGATAGTCGATGGGAATGTTCTTTTCGTAGATTCGGCATCCACATCCCGACTCCTTGCAGATGTGCATCAGTTCGCTTGACAGTCCGTCGCTGATGTCCATCATTGCTGTGGGTCTGATGCCCAACTCACGGAACTGTGCTATGATGTCGCCACGTGCTTCGGTCTGGAGCTGTCGTTGGAGGAGATACTCCTTTCCTGCGAAGTCTGGCTGGAAATTGCGAAGTTCTTCCAGCGCACGCTTGTCGTTCTTCTTGCGAGCCTCGTCCACCTGCTGATAGTAAACGCTCTTCTCGCGTTCCAGAAGCTGCAGTCCCATATAGGCTGCACCGAGGTCGCCTGATACGCAGATAAGGTCAGTGTCCTTGGCTCCGCTTCGATATACGATGTCGTCCTTGCGAGCCTCGCCGATGCAGGTTATGCTGATGGCAAGTCCGGTGTAAGATGATGTGGTGTCGCCACCGACGATGTCAACTCCCCACTTGTCGCAAGCCAGCTTCAGTCCGCTGTAGAAGTCGTCCATGTCCTCCACCTTGAAGCGCTTGCTGAGCGCAATGCTTACTGTCAGCTGTCGCGGTGTGCCGTTCATAGCGAAGATGTCGCTGATGTTCACCATTGCCGACTTATAACCGAGGTGCTGTAGGTCGATGTAGGTGAGATCGAAATGTACGCCCTCCATGAGCATATCGGTGGTGACCAGAACCTCTGAGTCGGGATAATGTAGTACGGCGCAATCGTCGCCTACACCTTTAATGGTCGACTCGTTCTTTATCTTGATGTTATCGGTGAGTCGGTGTATGAGGCCGAACTCACCGAGCTTTGATATTTCTGTCATTATATATTATTATTGTGAAAGCTGATCAAGCTCTGCGAATCATCTCACGCATAATCTCTGTCATCAGAGGCTGCGCCTTGTTGGCAGCCACCTGCACTTCCTCGTGCGAAACCTCCACCGGTGTGTCCTCCAGTCCGAGGTCGGTGATGATGGATATACCGAATGTGCGGATGCCGCAGTGGTGTGCCACGATTACCTCAGGCACGGTGCTCATGCCTACAGCGTCGCCACCCAGACGATGATACATCTTATATTCGGCAGGAGTCTCGAATGTCGGTCCCTGCACGCCCACGTAAACACCGTGCATAACGCGTATGCCCTTCTCCTCGGCAATCTTGTCTGCCTCTGCGATGAGCTTCAGGTCGTAAGTCTCGTGCATGTCCGGGAAGCGCGGTCCTGTTGGGAAGTTCTTGCCGCGCAGCGGATGCTCCGGGAAGAAGTTGATGTGGTCTGTGATGATCATGAGGTCGCCGATCTTGAAGTCGGGATTCATGCCGCCTGAGGCGTTGCTCACGAAGAGAGTCTTGATACCAAGTTCGTACATCACGCGAATGGGGAATGTCACCTCCTTCATGGAGTAGCCCTCATAGTAATGGAATCTGCCCTCCATTGCCATGATGTCCTTGCCTCCGAGCTTGCCGAAGATAAGCTTTCCGGCGTGTCCTTCCACTGTAGAGACGGGGAAGTTGGGTATGTCCTTATATGAGAACTCGTAGCTGTCTGTTATTTCAGTGGCGAGCTGTCCGAGGCCCGTACCAAGTATTATCGCTGTTTCAGGACTTGTGGTCATCCTTTCTTTTAGCCAGGATGCTGTTTCTTGAATTTTTTCGTACATAGCTTATTATTTTGTTATTGAATTCTTCTTCTCCCTCAAGCATGAATCTTATCCTTATCGGGAGAGCATAAATGCTGTTCTTTGTTGCTTCTGAGAGGGTGTCGAGGCTGTTGAGTCTTGTGGCGTCCTTCTCTGTCGTGATTATCACCTTCGGCTTCGGCATGGCGGCGAAGGTGGAGTTGATGTGTTCCGCATCATCCTCCGTGAACTGGTGATGGTCGCCGAATGCCATTGGTGTGATGTTCTCCGAGACGGGCTTCAGGTCCATAACCATCTGTTGCGGTGAGGCAATACCCGTAAGCAGCAGGATGTTCACGCCTTTGGGTAACGATGAGAGCGGTTTTCGTTCGTCATGGAATACTGCCTTAAGACTCTCATATTGCAGAGTTGTGAAATAGAGTTCCTGATAAGGATATAGGTTCATTGCTCTTTTGAGCACTCTGAATTCCATCGGCTTTAGGTCCTTCGGGCACTTCGTTACGATGACGATGTCGGCTCTCGACTTTCCTTCCTGCGGTTCGCGCATTCGTCCTGCCGGGAGCAGCTTGTCGTAGATAATGAGTCTATGATAGTCTACAAGCAAGATGTTTATGCCCGGCTTCACATACCTATGCTGATAGGCATCGTCCAAAAGGATGACGTCCACGTCCTTTGTCTGCTCGTCGTGTGTCAGGCGGTATATTCCGTTTCTGCGGTTCTTGTCCACAGCCATGTAGATGTCCGGATATTTATGCTTCATCTGGAAGGGCTCGTCCCCAATCTCCCTCATCTCCGTGTCTTTGTCTGCGAGCAGATATCCGCGGCTTTTACGTTTGTATCCGCGTGACAGTACGCCCACCTTCAGCTTCTCGTGCAGGAGATTGATAAGATATTCCACGTGCGGTGTCTTTCCCGAACCTCCCACAGTGATGTTGCCGACGGAAATTACGGGTATGTCGTAACTTTGGCTTTTCAGCACTCCGATGTCGAACATCCAGTTGCGCACACGTACCCCAATGCCGTAGAGCCAGCTCAACGGCAGCAGCCATTCGTTGATTTTTATAAAGTCGCCTTCTGTTCTCATAGTGCTTTCTCTATTTCATGTTTATGGCGAACGGTATGCGTGCCTGCAGAGCCTCGTGTTTGTCGAGGTTGCGCATCAGCGATACCGGTTCGTAGAGGTCGCCGAGTGTCAGTCGGAGACGTGCGTCCACCGACCCTGCATCCGATGCTCCTGCAAGTAACTGGTCAATCCATGAGCTTGGTGCAGGATAGTCCACCGTATAATATTCGCCGAGTTTAGCCAGCTTTGCAGCCTTTGCCACAGCGTCATTCAGTCCACCAAGCTGGTCGACAAGCTTCAGACCGATGGCGTCAGCTCCAAGCCAGACACGTCCCTGTGCTATTTTCTCCACGCTCTCCACCGGCAGGCGGCGTCCGTCAGCCACGCGCTTTCTGAAAAGCTGGTAGCCTCTGTTGACGTACTGCTGCATGACGGCAGTCTCTTCTTCGTTGAAGGGTCTTGCCATAAGATTGCCGAATGTGGAGTTACGATTCGTCTTTACCTCATCAAATTTTACGCCAAGCTTCTGTGTTACAAGTCCGCTCATGTCAGGGAATACTGCGAAGATGCCGATGCTACCTGTCAGCGTGGTGGGCTGTGCAACAATCCATGATGCCGGTGCTGACATATAGTAAGCACCCGATGCGGCATAACCTCCCATTGATACCACTACGGGCTTCTTTTTCTTGAGTTCCATCACCTGATGCCATATCTGTTCGGATGCGAACGCGTCGCCGCCACCTGAGTTTACTCTTATCACCACCGCCTTGACGTCATCGTCGTCCATAAGGTCTTTCAAGTCGTTGCATACAGTACTTCCCACGATGCTGTGCGAGCCTCCGCCTAAAAGACTTACCTTCTCGCTCTGCACAATGTCGCCGTAGGCATAGTAGATGGCAATTTCCTCACCACTGGTCTGCTTCTCCTTTACGTTTGTCATGTCGCTGACAAAGAGGCGGTTCAGGTCGTCATCCTTTCCGATGCCGAACTGTGTCTTTGCAATGTCCTTCATGTCCGAAGCATAAGCCAGTCCGTCCACCACCTTACGCTTCAAGAGGATTTCCGCCGACTGGAACATCAGCAGTTCGTCTGCATATCTGTTAAGCGAGTCGACGCTGATGCCACGGCTTTTTGATACGGCGTTGCAAACCTGCTTCCACGTTCCGTCCAGGAACATCTTGGTCTGCAGACGGTTGGCATCGCTCATGTGCTCCTCAGTGTATGTTTCGGTGGCGCTCTTGAATGTTCCAACTTTCACCACCTGGAACTTGACACCGAACTTTGCCAACATATCCTTATAAAATACGGGCTGTGCGCCGATGCCGTGCCAGTCCACCATTCCGATGGGGTTGAGGTAAATCTTGTCAGCTACAGACGCCAGATAGTACGACCCCTGCGAATAAGTGTCTGCGTAGGCAATGATTTTCTTGCCCGACTTGCGAAAATCCTCAAGCGCTGAGCGTATCTCCTGCAGTGTGGCATAGTCTGTTGACAATACGCCTGCATCGATGTAAATACCTTTTATGTTTTCCTCATCCTTTGCCTTCTTGATGGCGGAGAGTATGTCGTTCAGTCCTGTGGACGGTATATAGTTGCCCGTCAGTTTTCCGATGGTGTTGTCCGTTCCCTGCTCGTCTATGGAGCCGTTTAGCTTGAGCACGAGCACTGAATTTTTCTCTACGGCTTGTGTGGCGCTTGCAGATGCCACCATACCTACGATGCTCATTACTGAAAGTGCCACGCACACTATGGTGAAAACGATGATGCCAACAACGGTGGCGGCGGTGTATTTAAAGAAATCTTTCATGAGTAAAACGGTTTGATTATTGATACTATTGATGCAAAGTTAATACATTTCGCCGATATCTTACTATAAATAGATGTGTATATTTTAGCATCTCATAAAAAAGCAGTACCTTTGCAGACGTTTTTGGATAAATTTAAATATTTACAGAGTCAAACTATGGATCAGATTCAAAAAATCGAACGCGAGAAATTGTTGCGTCGCAAGCTTGATTTGCTTTTGAAGACAGGTCAGATGCTTGTTGAAAGTGCGGCAGACACCAGCCGCATCATCCGCAACATGAATCGTGTTGCCGCTTTCCTCGGTCTTCCAGAGGAGCATCTTCATGTTTACGTTCAGTTCAACATGCTTATGGTGAACCTGAGCGACGGTGAGCATTCGTTCACCAAATTCCAGCGCTGCACCAAGCATGGCATCAACATGGAGACCATCTCACGCATCTCTAAGCTTTCATGGAAGGCTATAGATGAAGATTACTCCATTGACCGCTATGGGGAAGAACTTGAACAAATCCGCAAGCGTCCCCGTAATTACACACATCTACAGGTGGCTATAGGCACTGGTTTTGCGTGCGGTGGCTTCTGCATTCAGTTCGGTTGCGACTGGACTGCTTTCTTCTATGCGTCGTTTGCTGCCGCCATCGGTATGTATCTGCGTGGATGGCTGCTTCGTCGTGGTTTCAATAACTATATCGGCATCGCAGTCGCTGCTTTTGTCAGCACGCTCCTTGCTTTTCTTACCACATGGCTTCCTGACACATGGACGAGCACACCGCTCCATCCGCTGCTTGCCTGTGCGCTGTTTATCGTACCGGGCGTGCCATTGATAAACTTCGTGGATGACATGCTCGACAACTACATACAGGTGGGCTTGACGCGAGCCATAAACACCTTCCTTATGATTGTGGCCATGTCGTTCGGTATTGCTTTCTTCCTGAAACTGAGCAATTTCGACCTGAGTCAGTTCCAGACGATACCGATGATACCACACAACAACTATATTAGTTATGCTGCGGCAGCAGCCATTTCGGCTATGGGATTCTCCATGATTTTCAACATCCCGCGCCGTCTGCTGTGGGTGGTGGCTATAGGAGGTATCATTGCCGTTTGTACGCGTAACTTTGTCAATCTGGGTCCATCCAACGACAATATCGGACTGGACATGGGACTTGCCATCGGTTCGCTTGCCGGCAGTACGCTCATCAGTCTTGTCTGCGTCAAGGCTGTTCACTGGTTTCATGTTCCTCATCATGTCATCTCCATCCCGAGTGTAATCCCGATGGTTCCCGGAGTGTTGATGTATCGTGCTCTTGTGGCTATTATTGAGATGCAGGGCGTAGTCGGTGAGCTTACCAATGCCGTAAAGTTCGGTATGGGTTCTGCCATTACCATTATGTGTATCGCCATCGGCGTTGCCATCCCCAACGTGTTTGCACGTCAGTGGATTGCCCCGAATCGCCACCGCCGTCTGCAGAAAGCCATTTCTGACCGCAAGGCACGTGGTAAGTTTGTTGACCTCTCGGATTTCGACGAGAACTAAAAAAATATTACAATGGTGTGTAAAGGAAAACCGCATTAGCTTTTTCTTTACACACCATTGTCATTTTTGTCAGATTCAATACCGAATGTGACATTGTGTCATTGTTTATGTCTTGTTGTCACAGGCAGAAAATGCTAAACCATATTGTTTGGCACACTTTTAGCTATATGTTTGGCGACGATGAAAGGCACGAAGCCTTATCGGACAATAAAACGTAAACTTAAAAAATAAAAACATAACAATCATGAACGTAAAACCATTAGCAGACAGAGTGCTTGTGCTCCCTGCACAGGCAGAAGAAAAGGTTGGTGGAATCATCATACCGGATACAGCAAAAGAGAAACCTCAGCACGGCAAGGTGGTTGCCACTGGTAACGGCACTAAGGATGAAGAGATGGTCCTTAAGGAGGGTGACGAAATCCTCTATGGCAAGTATTCTGGTACAGAGCTTGAGTTCGACGGCACAAAGTACCTCATCATGCGTCAGAGCGATGTTCTCGCTGTTGTCAACAAATAACAACGAGCAAACGTATCCAACCAATTAATAATTAATAACTGATAATTAATAATTAACGAAAATGGCTAAAGAGATTAAATACAATATAGATGCACGCGATCTGCTTAAGAACGGTGTCGACAAGTTGGCTAACGCCGTAAAGGTTACACTTGGTCCGAAAGGTCGCAACGTGGTTATCGAGAAGAAGTTCGGTGCTCCCCAGATCACTAAGGACGGTGTAACCGTTGCTAAGGAAGTGGAGCTTGACGACAAGTTCGAGAACACTGGCGCACAGCTCGTAAAGAGCGTTGCAAGCAAGACTGGTGACGATGCTGGTGACGGTACTACAACAGCTACCATCCTCACACAGGCTATCGTTACTGAGGGTCTGAAGAACGTCACAGCAGGTGCCAACCCTATGGACCTCAAACGTGGTATCGACAAGGCAGTTGCTGCTGTTGTGGAGCACATCAAGGAGACTGCTGAGGTGGTAGGCGACAACTACGACAAGATTGAGCAGGTGGCCACTGTTTCTGCCAACAACGATCCTGAGATTGGCAAGCTCCTCGCTGACGCTATGCGTAAGGTAAGCAAGGACGGTGTTATCACCATCGAGGAGAGCAAGAGCCGCGACACCAGCATCGGTGTTACAGAGGGTATGCAGTTCGACCGTGGCTATCTGAGTGGCTACTTCGTAACTGACGCTGACAAGATGGAGTGTGTAATGGACAATCCTTACATCCTTATCTACGACAAGAAGATCAGCAACCTCAAGGACCTTCTGCCTATCCTTCAGCCGGCAGCTGAGAGCGGACGCCCGATGCTCATCATCGCTGAGGATGTAGACTCAGAGGCTCTGACAACTCTCGTTGTCAACCGTCTGCGTGCAGGTCTTAAGATTTGCGCTGTTAAGGCTCCTGGCTTCGGCGATCGTCGCAAGGCAATGCTCGAGGATATCGCTACACTTACCGGTGGCGTTGTCATCAGCGAGGAGAAGGGTCTTAGCCTCGACAAGGCCACACTCGATCTCTGCGGTACCTGTGAGAAGGCCACTGTCAGCAAGGACAACACCACAATCGTTGGTGGAGCAGGCCAGAAGGAGCTTATCGCTGACCGCGTGGCTCAGATCAAGAACGAGATTGCCAACACCAAGAGCTCTTACGACAAGGAGAAGCTCCAGGAGCGTCTTGCCAAGCTCGCCGGTGGTGTGGCTGTGCTCTACGTCGGTGCAAACAGCGAGGTGGAGATGAAGGAGAAGAAGGACCGCGTTGACGACGCTCTCTGCGCCACACGTGCAGCCATGGAGGAAGGTGTTGTCGTAGGTGGCGGCACCACATACATCCGCGCTCAGCAGACTCTTGAGAACATTAAGGGTGATAATGCTGACGAGCAGACCGGTATCAACATCGTTCGTCGTGCCATTGAGGAGCCGCTTCGCCAGATCGTTAAGAACGCTGGTGGCGAGGGTGCCGTAGTTGTTCAGAAGGTACGTGAGGGCGAGGGCGATTTCGGCTACAACGCACGTAAGGACATCTATGAGGATCTGCGTGCAGCAGGTGTCATCGATCCTGCCAAGGTGGAGCGCGTAGCTCTCGAGAACGCTGCCTCTATCGCAGGTATGTTCCTCACCACTGAGTGTCTCATCTGCGACAAGCCCGAGGAGAAGGCTCCCGCAATGCCGATGGGCCAGCCGGGTATGGGTGGCATGATGTAATCAGCCGAACACAATAACGTATTGAATTAATATATAAGGGACGACAGCAGGTTAATAGCCTTGCTGTCGTCCCTTTTTTGTTGTCTGCTGATTGCGTTGGTTTTACTTTTGCGCTATGATACAGTCACTTGTATAAACAAAAAAATCGGCTGTCTCTCGACATCCGATTTTCAAAAACAAACTACTTAAAAACTAATCTACTAAAACAAATCAAAAAATCTTCGCTACTTTTAGCGTTTTTCTTTATCTGGAAGCAAAAGTAATAATAATATTTTTAGCCACAAAATATTTTCACGTTTTTTTGATTTAAATCATCATGTTTTTGAATAATTGTACAGTTTGCGTGGTTTTATGTGTCCAAATGCTTGTTTTTGGGCGTAAATGGTGTGATAAAACAAGTTATTTAATACTTTTTGTAACTTACAATTTGTTATTAAAACTCTTATAATAAGTGTGCAAGTTACATCAAATACTTTAATAAAACATCCTTTTGTATACTATTTTCCTGATGCTGATGTTCGCCATTATGCAGTAATAAAAGAGTATATATAATAATGTATTGCAATTTAGATTGTGATAAGTCGGATAATCTGAAAAAAAATATATAATTTCGCAGTATGAAAAGATTAATGGATGTCAAGGTACTGATTTTCTTGACCATAATATGTGTGGGCACGTACTTCATCACCTTTTCCTTTGCTATAACTGCGGGAGTGGCGATACTGGCTGTAGTGATTGATAACGTCTACACCACATGGTTGGACAAGAAGGAGAAACAATACCTTCAGAAATTCGAGAAAAACAAATCCGAGGAGGAGCAGTAATAAAAATGGAAAAACTCATCGAACTGTATAAGTCGTGGTGCGGCGAAGTGCCCGCTTCCACGGAACGCATAGCCGGAGCGGGAAGCAACCGCGAGTATTATCGTCTGATAGGGGAGGACGGCTTCTCTGTTATCGGCGTCGTGGGCACCAGCCGTGACGAAAACCATGCCTTTGTTTATCTTGCCAAGCATTTTGCCGAGCGTCAGTTGCCGGTTCCGAACATCCTTGCCGTTAGCGAGGACGGACTGCGTTATCTGCAAGGCGACCTTGGTTCGACGTCGCTCTTCGACGCCATTGCCGGAGGACGCAATGCCGGAGGCAGATACAATCAGCGTGAGAAAGAGCTGCTTGTGCGCACCATACGTCAGTTGCCGAACATTCAGATACGCGGAGCACGCGGACTGGACTGGCAGAACTGTTATCCTCAGCCCGAGTTTGATGAGGACAGCGTGCTCTTCGACCTCAATTACTTCAAGTATTGCTTCCTCAAGCCGTCCGAACTCGACTTCCATGAGCTGAAGCTTGAGGCCAACTTCCGTCTGTTTGCCAAGGACCTTACGTCGGAGAAGACCGACTCTTTCCTCTATCGTGACTTCCAGTCACGCAACATAATGCTCGACCCTAACAACAATCCTTACTTCATAGATTTCCAGGGGGGACGCAAGGGACCTTATTATTATGACCTCGCCTCGTTCCTCTGGCAGGCGTCTGCACGTTACAGCAACAAGCTTCGCCGCGACCTTGTGGCAGAATATTACGACGCCCTGAAGCAATACACGGAGGTGCCGAGCGTACGCCACTTCGTGGGACGACTCAGCCTGTTTGTGCTTTTCCGCACACTTCAGGTGCTTGGAGCATACGGATTCCGTGGCTATTTCGAACGAAAGAAGCACTTCCTCGACTCCATTCCTCCCGCTATGGACAATCTCCGCGAGCTTCTCAAGCTCGGCGACGACTTATTCCCTTATCCCTACATGATGGACATGCTGCGCCGCTTGACTGCCATGCCGCGTTACGCCCATATAGAGGAGCCTGCCATCACACGTGCCGACGGATATAAGACCACGGACAGCAAGGTCTATCCGTCACATCCGCAGGACGGACCTGCCACCTTCTCCAAGTATGACGGTAAGGGTCCGCTGCGTGTGAGAGTGTTCAGCTTCTCTTTCCGCAAGGGTATTCCTGAGGATACGTCAGGCAATGGCGGTGGCTACGTCTTCGACTGTCGTTCCACTCACAATCCCGGACGTTACGAGCCTTACAAGAAGCTCACCGGACTGGACGAGCCTGTCATCCGCTTCCTTGAGGACGACGGAGAGATACTCACCTTCCTCGACAGCGTATACAAGCTTGCCGACGCACACGTACAGCGATATATCGACCGCGGATTCACCGACCTGATGTTCTCCTTCGGATGCACAGGCGGCCAGCACCGCAGCGTTTATTCAGCCCAGCATCTCGCCGAACACATCCATGAGAAGTTCGGCATAGAGGTGGATATATGCCATCGCGAGCAGGGCATAGAGCAGACCTTGGAGGCAAGAAAGTAATAAATAACGAAAAAGTGGAATCATAATGGGGCGAATACCATTATTTTTCCGTAACTTTGCATAGTATAATCATATACATACATCTATGATGCAAGCCATGATTTTTGCGGCAGGAATGGGCACACGCCTTAAACCACTTACCGACACCATGCCAAAGGCGTTGGTGAGAGTAGGGGGTGAGCCGTTGTTGCGCCGTGTCGTAGAGAACCTTGCCGGGGCAGGCGTTGACCGTATTGTAGTCAACGTACATCACTTTGCCTCACAGATAACCGACTATCTGAAGCTGAACCGTAACTTCGGACTGGACATCCGCATATCCGACGAAAGCGAGCGCCTTCTCGATACTGGCGGAGGCATACGCCATGCCGAGCCGCTCTTTGATGCCAACTCACCCATACTCATTCATAACGTCGACATTCTCAGCAATGTAGACCTGCGCAGCTTCTACGACCTTGCCTCGGCAAGCCACGTAGACGCCGTGCTGCTCGTAAGCAGCAGAAAGACCAAGCGTTACCTGCTCTTCGACGATGACATGCGTCTTGTGGGTTGGACCAACATCGAGACAGGTGAGGTGCGCAGCCCGTACCCCGACCTCGATCCTAAGTCATGCCGCATGTACGCCTTCGCCGGCATACACGTGCTGTCGCCACGCCTGCTGACCGCCATGCATGACTGGCCCGACAAGTTCGGCATCATCGACTTCTATCTGAAGTCCTGCGCCACGCACAATATCAGAGGCTATGTGAAGGATGACCTGAAGCTGATGGACATCGGCAAGCTCGACACCCTCGCACAAGCCGAAGATTTTCTTAAGATGCTCAGATAGTTCTTAAAGAGGACCTAAATAGGTCCGGATAGGCTTAGTAAGGCCCATCCCCCCAATAAAAAAACAACAAACACAAACAATAAAACAACCAAAGTAATGCAACAGAAGATAATTATTCTTGATTTCGGTTCGCAGACCACGCAGCTCATCGGCCGCCGTGTGCGCGAGCTCGACACCTTCTGCGAGATTATGCCCTACAACAAGTTTCCCAAGGACGATCCCAGCGTTATTGGCGTAATCCTCAGCGGAAGCCCTTATTCGGTGCATGATAAGGAAGCTTTCAAGGTGGACCTCAGCCAGTTCGTTGGTAAGATTCCGGTGCTTGGCATCTGCTACGGCGCACAGTTCATCTCTTACGCCAACGGTGGAAAGGTGGAGTCGGCTGACTCACGCGAGTACGGTCGTGCAAACCTTGAGCAGTTTGACGCTTCCAATCCCCTCTTCAAGGGATTCGAGGAGAACTCGCAGGTATGGATGAGCCATGGCGACACCATCACAGCCATCCCCGAGGACTACAAGTGCATAGCCTCTACCGCCAACGTAAAGTTTGCGGCATACGCATCCACCAAGCAGCCCGTTTGGGCAGTACAGTTCCATCCTGAGGTGTTCCACTCTCTCCAGGGCACACAGCTCCTCAAGAACTTCGTAGTGGACATCTGCGGAAGCCGTCAGGACTGGAGCGCTGACTCGTTCGTTGAGACCACCGTTGCAGAGCTGAAGGCTCAGCTTGGCGACGACAAGGTAATCCTTGGTCTTTCAGGCGGCGTCGACTCAAGCGTTGCAGCCGTGCTCCTCAACAAGGCCATCGGCAAGAACCTCACATGTATCTTCGTCGACCACGGTATGCTCCGCAAGAACGAGTTCCGTGACGTTATGGAGGACTATAAGTGCCTCGGTCTTAACGTAATCGGCGTTGACGCCAGCGAGAAGTTCTTCTCAGACCTTGCAGGCGTAACCGATCCTGAGCAGAAGCGTAAGATCATCGGCCGCGACTTCGTGGAGGTATTCAATGCTGAGGCTAAGAAGCAGACTGGCGCCAAGTGGCTCGCACAGGGCACCATCTATCCGGACCGCATCGAGAGTCTGAACATCACCGGTAAGGTAATCAAGAGCCACCACAACGTGGGTGGTCTGCCTAAGGAGATGAACCTCAAGCTCTGTGAGCCCCTTAAGTGGCTCTTCAAGGACGAGGTTCGTCGTGTGGGACGCTCAATGGGCATGCCCGAGCACCTCATCACACGTCATCCTTTCCCCGGACCGGGTCTTGCCGTACGTATCCTTGGCGACATCACTCCCGAGAAGGTACGCATCCTTCAGGACGCTGACGACATCTACATCCGTGGCTTGCGCGACTATAAGGTTCGCCTCTCTGGTGAGGACGCACGCCGCGTACTTGCAGCCGGCGTTCCCGCCGACATGCAGAACGGTGAGATTGAGGTTTCGCTCTACGATCAGATCTGGCAGGCTGGCACCGTGCTCCTCTCGACAGTACGCTCTGTAGGCGTAATGGGCGACGAGCGCACATACGAGCATCCCGTTGCTCTCCGTGCCGTTACCTCTACCGACGCCATGACCGCCGACTGGGCACACCTCCCTTACGACTTCATGGCAAAGGTCTCTAACGAGATCATCAACAAGGTGAAGGGCGTAAACCGCGTCTGCTACGACATCTCGTCTAAGCCACCATCAACAATTGAGTGGGAATAAGCTTATTATAAAGGTATAAATTAGAACTAACTGATTTTTATCCCAAAGAATAAGGGGACTTGCTGACAATCATCTGTCGGCAAGTCCCCTTTTTCAATAACTATACTCTTTTGCTATTGTTTCTTATCTTGCTCATATTTGCTGTTTTTCTCAGCTGCAAGTTTATAGTCTTCGCTCGTGAATGTTTCGTTTCCCTCCATGTCAATATAGCCATAGATGCTGTAGTCGTACGTGCGGGCGTAAATATTGTCTTCATCGTCTGTCGAGTTTTCGTCTTTATCCTTTAGCTCTTTGTAGTCAAGAGTGGCAACCACAACACCATTATGCAGCTCGATGACATTATTGTCTCTGGCACTTTTGCCGATGGAACTGTATTTTGCCGGAACGACGATTTTGTTGGTCTTTATGTTCTTCACTCCTACCAATCCCTTATCGTTTCTGAACACTTCATATTCAGAAGCAGGTTCGGGGACTGAAGGTTGTGGCTTAGGAGGCGTTACCTTTTCTCCCTTTGTATTGATGACGTAGTTGTAATCGTCCCCTACAACAATACTGCAGGTTCCGTTATGGAATGTCGGGTAAGAGCTGTCATAGGAGCTGCCATCAAACAAGGAGAGGTTTTTAGGCAGGCGTATCTTTATCTCACCATTTGTATTGATGAAGTAATCTCCTTTTTTGTCTCTTGCATAGGCAAGTCCTTCGCTGAAAAAGCCGCACTCTTCAAATTTTAAAGGAATCACCACCTCTCCTTTTTTGTTGATAAATCCGTATTTGCCGTTCTTCATGACGGTGGCAAGACCTTCAGAGAAATCGAAAGCATAATCATAAGTACATGGTATGGCCAACTTGCCTTTGGTGTTCACGAATCCCCATTTGTCGTTTTTGCAGACAGCAGCCAGTTCTTCATAGAATGATGCCACCACATCATACACACATGGTACAACTTCTTTTCCTTCTGTATCTATTACTCCCCATTTCTCGCCCTTCTCTACTACTGCAAATCCGTCCTTAAAATCGCTAAGGCTGTTATACTTTCTTACTGCCTTGCAGAATTCGGGTGTGAGCTTGACGACGAGGTCTTTTTGCAATGCCGTGGTGTCTTTGTGTATGCTGTCTTCCCCGCACCACTTTTTCCCGTCTTGAAATAAGTGGCGCTGCCACCTATTATTAAGACAAGCGCAAGCACTCCTAACGCAATCCATAACTTTCCGAATCTTTTCGGCGTATCTACTTGGCAACCGCATTTTGGGCAAGCCTTAGCTTTGTCGGGGATGGTTGCCCCACATTCTTTACATTTTTTTAGTGTCATAAGCAAAAGTCTTTATTAGGTTATTTGTTTTATTTTCATGAGTGGAATTGTGTTAACGGTTTGACATTATTATATGTAGCATATTTACAAATAATAAACGAGATACGTTGTCTGATAAACCGAAAAAAATATCGCTCAAGAACAAATCAAGAGGAGGTACGGCTTGAAGCCGTATCACTTAGCCTAAATGTTAGGCAGGGCTTTGGCAAAAACCTGACTCCACAATCCGCTTATGCTTTTCGAGCCTTCGGCAATTCCTTTATGGTATATATGGTCTTATGAGAACAAGTTCTCACGCCCATATATGCCATAAAGAAATGAGAGGCTGGTGCCTCTCTCGAAAATCACAAGCGGAAAAAACAAAGAAAAACACCATGTTAGTTACAATTCATTACCTATTGTTGTATGTGGATTACAACACTTATTGCTTGCTGAGGATGTTGTAACATAACAATTGATGTGTATATCAGCGCAGCATCACTTAACAGTATGATATTAGAAATTTGGATAAATTGTACCAATAATAAAATATCGGTTAGCCTTCAAAAAAAAGACTAACCGATACTATTGTCAATGTCATCTCTAAACAATAGTTAGAAGTGCCATTGTGTGGAATGATCACAACCGCACCTGTTTAATCCTGCGTCTTCTAATTCATCCCTTGAAATAGTGCATTCACATTTTTTTGCCCGACATCTATCTCCGTTACCCGTAAAAGAGGGAGTGTTTCCACCTTGATTTCTGTAATTATAATATCCGAGGCCGGAACATTTCTGACATACTTCACCGTAGTAATAACCAGAACCACCACATTGACTGCAAGAAACTTGTTCATCTTCAAGAGAATGGGTTGAGCGATTGCTACTATTGCTACAACCAGTAATAAAAGCGATTGCGGCTAAAAGTAATCACTTTTTCATACGGTTGATATTATGAGTTTGAAATTTTTATTTGTAACATCACCAATCTTCGATGGAATTATAAGGTATTTCTTTGTTCCATTTTTGAATCGAACTTTTCCTAATTCGTTTCATTTCGTCTTGTGCATGCTTTTTGTCGGATGCCTTGAATCCATTTTGATATTTGCCATTGGCATTTTTCATCTGCATTAGGTCTTGTGCCCATTTATTGTAAGTGTTACGCATGGAGTTGTAATTCACTTGATCGGACATTGACATTTGAATACTTTTCGTCTTTACAGAATTTGATGATTGTCCGTTGGTATTTACAGTGTTCGATGTATTTGATAATTCCAAAGAAGAGGCATTTGCATTTGATGCACTGCCATTCGTACCATTTGCTATAGAATAAATGTTGCCGATAGTTTCAGCCATTTGGAAAGAGAGGGCAGCTAATTGTTTCCCTGCATTTGCCCATGCTTCTCTTGCCATTTGCTTCCGTTGGTTGTCTATTTGATTATAGTTCTCAGAAGATGTGATCGTATATGTTTTGCCATTTTCGAAACTGACAGTTTCCCAATTACCATCGTTCATCAGATATAAACCGATGCCACACCTTTCTCCATCCTTAAAAGTATTTTGGCACAAGTCACCATCTTGCATTAAAACAATTCCCATACCATTTGGTACATTTTGTGTCGTTTCACCGATAAAAGCTCCACCATCTGATAATTCGACAACAGAAAATTGTTTCCCAAAATTTACACTTTCCGATGGATATTCTGAAGATGGCTTATCCGACAAAAATGTACCATGGTAAATCGCACTTCCTTCTTTGTTATAGCAAGTACCAATGCCGCTCTTTTGCCCTTTATTCCAATTTCCTACATAGACAACCGTTTGAGGACAATTCTTAATGCCTTGTTTTTCGTTTGCTATTTTCATTCCATATCCAGTAATGTCACCATCCATGAAATCGCCAATATAGATAGAATTGTCCTTCATAAGGAGAATGCCCATACCATTACACTTACCTTTTAGAAATTGCCCTTTGAATTTCCCGTATTTGCCCTTGACAACCGAATTGTTAAATGTATTGGCAAAATATTTATTAACATCTATGTTTTGTCCATACAAAAGAGCTGGAAATATACATAGAATGATAGAAAGTACATTTTTCATACTCATTTTACTTTGTATCGTCATAGTCTGGCAAAGCCACATATTTCTTGTCTTTAAGCATTTTTTCAGCTTCTTTGTCTGAAAGGAGTTCCATTTTCAAATCATTAAGGCCCTTTCGTTTTATAGATACATAATAAGTTGCACCGTCTATTAAGTTAAGCTGTATTTCTGCTGCATACTTCATTGTTTTTGCATTTACGGGATTGGTAAATGTAGCATCAATACTAAAAATAGTTTTCCCAGTTGCTTGAAATACCGATTTTCGTTTGCATGGTGCTTGTGTACGTAATGGTAAGACCATTGAAGATTTTACCTGTTTGGATTTAGTAATGGGACCAACCATATCAAAAACAGGCTTGCTGTTTTGATACACGTCAAGTTCCAGGTTGTTGATTTTTTTCATAAAGAAATAAAACTGTGCTTTGTGCTGAAAGCTTTTGTGGAATCAACAAGCCGACAAAGCAAAATAGCATCACTAAGGATGTTTTTAAAAAAATAGATTTTTTCATTGTGACGTAATTTTTTTTATTAAAGACAGCCTTTTCCGTGGCATGTTCCACATTTTCCAGTACCATAACAAACAGGACAATCTATTTTCTTCTTGTAAGAATTTCCCGTATACTGCCCAACTTCTTCCCAGTATTTACCAACTCCACCACAAGTATTACAATTTCTTGTTCCTCTACAACTAGGACAAGCTCGCGAAGAAGAACCTGAGCCACTACCAAAAGAGTTTCCGCCGTAATTCATATTATTTCCATTTGACGGCATATTGTTAAGTCTTTGAACATATGTATTGTATTCTTCTTTGGTAATTTCTTCAAACTCCATTCCGTAAGCTCCTGGATTTATAATAAAACTATCCCATGTGGTTCCGAACTTGATGACAGCCCCAGTTTCTAACTGGAAATTCTGGCCTTCAACTTGATAGCCAAGTATTGGGGTTGTTCGTATAATGGGTTTGTATTTGATTTTCTGTTGATTACTTGAATTTGTGTAGAAGTAAACTTCTGCCAACATGACACTTTTATAAGCACCTTTCCCTGTAAAATATCTCTTTTCATTATTAGGGAAATTCAGTTTTCCAAAATTAAGTAAAGGTTGCAGTGGTGCTTTGGCTACCAATGTCGTACTTGTAATAATAGACATCAGAAATAATAAAATTATTTTTTTCATGTAACTACAATAAAAAAAGAGCGTGCAACCGTTCGTTACTTGTTTACAACTTTGGTTACCGCCAAGTGACCTGCACGCACAACAAGCACAGAACAGTCCACGCTCATGAGCGTGAACTTTCATTCTGCCTGTCCTCGTGCGTTGAAAATTGGCGGTATTCAGTTGTAGAGAACAAGAGCATAAAAGCTCAATATCTAAAAAGTATAGAACGGAAACGCTTGATTGAAATTATGAGGTAAGCCTCAGTTTTTTAAGTCTCATAGTGGAAAGCAATTTCATTGAACTGCTTATTCCTTAGCGTTTCATTCTTATATAATATCTGTTTCTTACTTTAAATTTTAATGTTCAACAATATGTTTTTAAGTCTTGTCAATAGATGAAAATCTAATGCAAGGCTACGCATTCACAAAGGTAACTATTTTTATATAAAGAAACAATAAATTCTGCAATATATTTCATTCCGGGTGGATTAAAAATAGAAATATGCTTCAAATATAGTACATCTCTATTTCTTCCTTAGATATTCCTGTTGCTTTCGCAATGTCTTCTATAGACATAACGCATACGTAGATATGTGCAAAAAAACTCATTGAGGGATAAAAATATTTAAATTCATCCCTCATTGAGGGAACTTTTTGGGATAATTTATCCCTCAATGAGGGATTGTTTGTATCTTTGCTACAGTTTTAAATGATATTCATCTAAAAGAGCAAGATATGATAGACAATAAACTATATGAATACATGGCGGAGTTATTGAAGCGCACTCCGCTTGATTTCATCAGATATAAATATGATGAAATCAACTGGAATGGACGATTAATAGGTATCATGGGACCGCGAGGCGTTGGAAAAACCACCATGATACTTCAGCGCATCAAACTATCTAAGGAAGGTCATCACCTGTATGTGTCTGCCGACAACATTTTTTTTTCAAATCATTCCTTGATTGACTTCGCTGATGAGTTTATCAAGGAGGGTGGTACACATCTTTATATAGATGAAATTCACAAGTATGCCGGTTGGAGCAGAGAACTGAAGCAAATCTACGACATGCACCCATCCCTAAACCTTATCTTTACTGGCTCATCGGTCTTGGACATCAAGAAGGGCGAAGCTGATCTGAGCCGTCGGGCACTGATGTATATGATGCAAGGCTTGTCGTTCAGGGAATATCTGCAACTTTTTGAAGGAATTAAGACCAGAGTTTTCAGTCTCGACGAAATACTCAATCACCAGGTGGAGATTCCGGGGTTGGAACATCCGTTGCCAGTTTTCAGAGCGTACCTCGACCATGGCTATTACCCATTTGCCATAGAGGGGGATTTTACGCAAAGAATGCTGCAAGTGATAGACCAAACGGTAGAAGTTGACATTCCGCAATATGCCGATATGAAAGCCTCAACGGCACGCAAGCTAAAGCGTATGCTCGTTATACTTTCCGGGTTGGCTCCCTACAAGCCAAGCGTAGAGAACCTTGCCACAGAAATAGGGGTAAGCAAGAACAACGTGCCTGATTATCTCGTCTATCTGGAACGGGCTGGAATGATTGGTCTGCTCAGAGATGACACTTCAGGGATGCGCAATCTTGGAAAGGTAGAAAAAGTCTATGTTGATAACACGAGCTTGATGTCTGTACTCATCCCTAATCCCAATATTGGAAACATAAGGGAAACTTTCTTCTACAATCAGATGAGAGAAAAACAGGATGTTACTTCCTCTAGGGTTTCCGACTTTACCATTGGTGACTATACCTTTGAGATTGGCGGAAAGAAGAAAGGTAAAAAGCAGATAGAGGATGTAAAAAATGGACGTATCGTAAAAGACGATATCGAGACGGGGCATGGAATCATCATCCCTCTCTGGTACTTCGGAATGAATTATTAGAGTCTCAAAACAGCCCCAAAGAGGATGTTTCTCGTATAGAAAGTACATATAAAAAGTGTTTGAGAGAAGAATGAGGAAAGTTTACTGGTTATCAGTTACTTTCCTCATTTTGGT
>ENA-UEOZ01000525-UEOZ01000525.1-human-gut-metagenome-genome-assembly--contig:-NODE-525-length-24677-cov-26.720569_pt1 | contig 24677 bp, 37 predicted proteins | sample MGYA00242898_ERZ507912 | MGnify/ENA primary metagenome ERZ507912 (study PRJEB26167, sample SAMN06115410) | human gut metagenome | host: Homo sapiens | place: China:Chongqing | collected 2016-04-27... | reverse complement strand
AGGACGGAAAGATTCTTGGACTTAATGATTTACTTGAACAGATGAAACAGGATGAACCTGATACATTTGTAGATGAAAGCCAACAGCAGGCTCAGCAGCAACAGGCGAGATTTGCAACAACGCGGATTGGACATCAGCAGACACCGGGAACCATGACAAAGAAAGATATTGAAGCAATTAAAGACCCGTCCGAGAGACAGGCTGCAATTGCTCAGAATATCCAGTTATTCCAGTGATTTTTTACACCGACTATACACCAGAGTATAGCCGCTAACCCAATACCTTAACAATTATGGGTAGAAAGGATTTTTTTATGCCAGCAAAAACAAATCTTATTATGACTAATGATATTCAGGTCACAGCACGTGAGATTGACTTCGTTACCAGATTCGAAAGAAACTGGCAGCACTTACGTGATATTCTGGGTATCATGAGACCTATCAAAAAACAGCCGGGTGCTGTACTCAAGTCCAAGTACGCAGAGGGTACTTTGCAGAGCGGAAATGTTGGTGAGGGTGAGGAAATCCCTTACAGCAAATTCGTTGTAAAAGAAAAGACCTATGCGGAAATGACTATTGAGAAGTATGCAAAGGCTGTATCTATCGAAGCGATCAAGGATCACGGTTACGAGAACGCTGTTCAGATGACTGACGATGAATTCCTTTTCCAGCTTCAGGCTGACGTTACCGGCAGATTTTACGACTATCTGAAAACCGGTACACTTACTTCCACAGAAACTACATTCCAGATGGCTCTGGCAATGGCTAAAGGCCGTGTAGAAAACAAATTCAAACAGATGCACAGGAATGTGACTGGCGTTGTTGGATTTGTCAACATTCTGGACGTATATGAATATCTCGGAGCAGCTGAAATCACTATTCAGAACCAGTTCGGATTCCAGTACATGAAAGATTTCATGGGATTCAACACAATCTTCCTGTTATCTGACAGTGAGATTCCAAGAGGACAGGTTATTGCAACACCTGTTGATAACATCGTCCTGTACTATGTTGACCCGAACGAATCTGACTTTGCAAGAGCTGGTCTGGTGTATACCGTATCTGGCGAGACAAACCTGATCGGATTCCATACACAGGGTAACTACCACACAGCAGTGTCCGAAGCGTTCGCAGTTATGGGACTTACTCTTTTTGCGGAGTACATTGATGCAATCGCAGTAATCACCATTGATGAGACACCAACACTTGGCACTCTGACAGTAAATTCCGTGGCTGGGACAGAGAGCGGTGATACAAAAATCACTGTAAATCCGGCTAAGGAAAATGCTGGCAATGTATATAAATACAAAGTTGCGACAGACGCAGTAACTGTTGGATATGGACAGAACCTCAGAAACTGGAGTACTTGGGATGGAAAAGCCGATATCACAGCAACAACCGGGCAGAAAATCACAGTGGTTGAGTGTGACGGAACATACAAGGCACTGAATGCCGGAAGCGCAAGCGTAACAGCAAAATCATAAACGTAGGAGGTAGCTGGCATGGCTTATGCAGATTATAATTTCTATACAGAATCATTCGGCAACGTCGTGCCAGAAGCCGACTTTGATCGTCTGGCAGACAGAGCCAGCGATTTTATTGATACATTGACATTTGATAATTTGGTGGACGGACTGCCAGCTGATAAGCGTTCACAGAAACGTATTAAAAAGGCGGTCTGTTCACTGGCTGAATTAATGTATCAGATTGAACTTGCTGAGAAGAATGCTACCAATGCCGCTGTGAGCGGTACGTCAACTGCAATCGGGTCTGGTGGTAGCACGACAGGCATTGTAACATCTGTATCATCTGGCAGTGAATCCATTTCCTACGCCACGCCTCAGCAGATTGGAGCAAGTGCAAAAGAATGGAGTGAAGTGTATGCCGCCGCCGGAGATGTACAGAAAACGAATGACTTGCTTCTTAAGACAGCTTTACCGCTTCTGATGGGAGTAAGGACGGATGAAGGGATACCGATTTTATATGCAGGAATGTAATATTAATGTTCTCGGAACGGTTTACAAAATCATTCCGAAAGAACTTAAAAATGCAGATATTGATGGCTACACAGACAATACATCAAAAGAAATTGTTATCAGAACAGACAATGAAAATAACGTTGGCGATTTTGATTCCTTGCAGAAAAAGCAGTTGAGACATGAAATTATTCATGCGTTCTTGTCGGAAAGCGGATTGCAGTGCAACTGGCAACATACAGAGCAGTTCGGACATGACGAAACTACGGTTGACTGGTTTGCTATTCAGTCACCGAAAATTTTTAAAGTATTCAATGAACTTAAATTAATGTGAGGTGAAAAATAATGGATATTTCAACATTAGGCTCATGCGTAGCAATCGTTATGATCTGTTACATCGTGGGAATGGGCTGTAAGGCATCAAAAAGAGTCTCTGATGAATGGATTCCAGTAATCATGGCGGTTATTGGTGGAATTCTCGGAGCAGTCGGAATGGGAGTTATTCCGGATTTCCCGGCAACGGATTATATCACGGCAGTTGCAGTCGGTATGTTTAACGGATTGTCGGCTACTGGTGTAAATCAGGTTATTAAGCAGACAGTGCAGAAAGAATAATTAAGGAGAGGGTATCATGTATAGCAAGACTGTGACGATTTTTGATTATTATGAATCAGCCACGACAGGAGATGCGTACTGGTATCCTCATGTTTTATCCGGTGTCGATCTCATTACGGATAAGGGAGCGATACTCAAAAAGTACGGACCAGATGTAACTGACAACGCACAGTTACACGTTCGATACACTGTCCAGAACGGCGATGCAACCATTACTGATAAAGACGGTAAGATTCTCCCATATGTACCGCCTAAGGAGTGGAAAAGGCAGATTAACAACGCTCTGGAAGACACTATCACATTCTCAGATGAATCGTTCTTCTGGGAGGGTGAGTGGACTGGTGGAACGGTAACTGACAGTGACTATCGGAATGGATTCTATCAATACATGAATGAGAATAAGGATAACGTGTTCAAGATTACCAGTGTAGGCGGCCCGTATACGCTGATTCCTCACTTCGAGATTCTTGGTAAGTAATATGAGCAAAATTCATCATTTCAAAGGATTCTCCGTAGTTGACGGAGATATGAAAATTAAACTGAATATGGACAGGTTCTCCAGACAGTATCAAGAAGCTCAGTATCTCCTTGATGGGATGGTAATGGACAGTATGGTTCCGTTTATGCCGATGATTTCAGGAGACTTTATCAATAAGACAAGGGCAAGAAGTTCCTCTATGCAAGGCACAGGCTTTGTTTGTGCGGCGGCAGAACCTTATGGCAGATTCCTTTATAGGGGAAAAACGATGGTGGACGAGCTGACTGGAAGCCCTTACGCTCGGCAGTATGCGAAGAAAGTCCTCGTCAGCCAGTTTTCTGGTCAGACAGCCGCAAAGGAAAATCTTGAATACACCAAACAGGCTCACCCACGGGCACAGGCAAAGTGGTTTGACGCCGCTAAACGGCAATACGGCAGTACATGGATTCGCAAAGTAAAAGCACAGGCAGGAGGTGGCAGACATGGCAGATAAACCTATCGGAAAAGATGCAACTGGATATGAGATTCTGACAGATGCCATGAAAGCACTTCTGAACCAGTATCCGGGACTGTACGATAATGAAACAATCAAATTTGAGGAACTCGGCAAGGAATCAGGAATTGCATTCTCGGCAGACAACGGGGCGTTGGTCTATTCAGAAAAAGAAGATGTTTGCGGAATAATGCACCAAATTTGTCAGTACCCATTTTATGTAGTGTACCGAACAGCATCCGACAAGGAACGGCAGAAGTTATCTGTTCAGAAGTTCCTGGATAATCTTGGTAAATGGATATGTCGAGAACCAGTTATCATAAATGGCTCTGAGACACGCTTAAATGCTTTTCCAGAGCTTTCTCAAGGAAGAGTGATAAAACGTATAACCCGTGATAATTCCTATGGTTTAGAGCCGCAGGAGAGTGGTGTACAGGACTGGTTATTGCCATTATCGGTACGCTACGAAAACACTTATGAAGTAATATAACGAGTAACAACCGGCTATCAGTTGGAGATAGTCGCTAACCTACACAGCCTTTTAAAAGTTATAGGCAGAAAGGACATTTCTATGGCAGTTACAGGCAAGATTGACCGTAAATATATGGCTCATTACATTGACGCAGGTTCCCTCTGCGGAGGGCTGACGCCGAAATATGAGCGTCTTGGAAAGGATCTGGAAGAGTACAACATCGAACTCAACCCGGATACCGAAACATCTAAAAACATTCTTGGAGAATCCACATTTAAGCATAATGGCTATGAGGTATCTTCTGATGCTGATCCGTTCTATGCGGATACCACATCTGACTTGTTCGGAGCATTACAGAAGATTGTAGACGGACGCCTCAAAGATGATAACCTCAAGACAAAAGCAGTTGAAGTCCATCTCTGGACGGAAGCCACAGCAGGCAAGTATGAAGCATATCAGCAGGACTGCTACGTTGTGCCGACATCCTACGGTGGAGACACATCTGGCTATCAGATTCCATTTACTGTCAACTATGTTGGCGAACGTGTAAAAGGAAAATTTGATATCAGTTCCGGTACATTCACAGCTGACAGTGAATAAGCACATACACAAGGAGGATATGCTAAATGGCAAAAGTAATTAATACCAAAATTGATGATGGAATTTTTACATTCACGTTTACCAACAACGAAGACGAAGTTTTTTCTTCTTTCAAGCTTAACCCGACTGATATCAATGTAGCAGCACGTGCGGAGGAACTGGGAGAGTACTTTGACCAGCTTAAAAATTCTATTCAAAAAGTCACATCTGGTAAGGAAGTGGCAGAACTGAACAAACAGATCGAAGACAAAATCAACTATCTGCTCGGATATGAAGCATCAAAAGACCTGTTCAAGGAGCCGATCACAGCGACTACTGTATTCGGCAATGGTCAGGTATTCGCCTACATCGTACTTGACAAGATCGCAGAAGCAATCGCACCGGAAATCGAAAAGAGAAAAAAGAAAATGCAGACGGCAGTCAATAAGTATACGGAGAAGTATACAAAATGACCGCCTATGAGCTTCCCACCTCACTAAATATCAGTGGTGTGGATTTTTCTATCAGGACGGATTTTCGCGCGATTATTGACATTCTAATTGCCATGAATGACCCGGAATTAGACGAGCAGGCGAAAGCAGTTGTTATGTTACAAATTCTGTTTGAGGACTGGCAAAGCATACCGGCTGAGCGTCTGGATGAAGCTTGTCAGAAAGCATCAGAGTTCATCGACTGTGGACAGACTGATGACAACCCGAACAAACCAAAGCCCCGTTTGATGGACTGGGAACAGGATGGAGACATGATTGTTCCGGCGGTAAACAAGGTTGCCGGTAAAGAAATCAGAGCAGTGCCTTATATGCACTGGTGGACGTTTTTTGGATACTTTATGGAATCTGGCGAATGTCTTTTTAATACCGTAGTTGGAATTCGTTCAAAAAAGGCAAAGGGCGAAAAGCTCGATAAATGGGAAAAGAAATTCTATCAGGAAAATAAGAACATTATTGATATAAAAACACGTCTCAGCGAAGAGGAGCAAGCGTACAAGGATGCGCTGAATGAGATGTTAAACCTCAAATAGTTAGGAGGTGGACACATGGCTGCTGATGGCTCAGTCATTATTGATACCAGATTAGACACAACCGGTGTCCAAAAAGGTGTATCAGCGATTAAACAGTCATTCGACGGGCTTGGAAGCACAGTAAAAAAAATAGGACTACTTATCGGCGGAGTATTTGCTGTCGGTAAACTAGTACAGTTTGGAAAAGAATGCGTTGCCCTTGGCTCAGATCTCGCAGAAGTGCAGAACGTGGTCGATGTTACATTTACAACCATGTCTGACAAAGTAAATGAATTCGCAAAGAACGCCATGACTTCTGCCGGATTATCTGAAACTATGGCAAAAAGGTATGTCGGCACGTTCGGAGCAATGTCTAAGTCGTTCGGATTTTCAGAATCACAGGCTTACGACATGTCAACGGCCCTGACACAGCTGACTGGTGATGTGGCATCATTCTACAACATCAGTCAGGACTTGGCTTATATCAAACTGAAATCAGTGTTTACGGGTGAAACGGAAACATTAAAAGATTTGGGCGTGGTAATGACCCAGTCGGCACTTGACCAATATGCACTTGCAAATGGCTACGGCAAGACCACATCTGCAATGACTGAACAGGAGAAAGTTGCTCTCCGCTTTGCTTTTGTGCAGGAACAGTTATCAGCCGCATCTGGTGACTTCATTCGTACTTCTGACAGCTGGGCGAACCAGGTGCGAGTGATGCAGTTGCAGTTGCAGTCCCTCAAGGCAACAGTCGGACAAGGGCTGATTAATATTTTTACACCTGTTCTGAAAGTGATCAATATTTTGCTCGGCAAACTGGCAACTCTGGCGAATGCCTTCAAGTCATTTACGGAGCTTATTACTGGCAAGAAATCATCAGGTCAGACAAGTGGAGCAGGTCTTGCCGGAACAGACGCGATCGCAGATACAGCAGATCAGTATGGACAGGCAGCAGATAATGCGGAAAAACTGGCGGATGCCAATAAAAAAAATGCAACAGCTACGAAAAAAGCAAAAAAAGAAACAAAAAGCTATCTTTCATCACTTGATGAAGTTCACAAAGCCACATCTACTGGCAGCAATTCATCTTCCACACCATCTTCATCTGGTGGAAATGGGGGAACTTCTGGAGGATTATCTGGCGCAGTAAGCAATGTGGATTATGGCAGTTTAGCAGAGGGCGAAACTGCACTTGACAAGATTAGTGATTCCGCAAAGAAACTTGCTGACCTTCTTAAAAAACTCTGGAAGCCATTTCAGGACGCATGGAAAAAAGAAGGTAAGAATACCATTGACGCGGCAAACATTGCCTTGTCGGGAATTGCAAAGCTCGCCAAGAGTGTAGGTAAAAGCCTTGTAGAGGTCTGGACAAATGGCACAGGCACAACAATGCTCACGACCATGCTTAAGATTGCCCAGAACGTGCTTAAGACCGTTGGGAACATTGCTTCCGGTTTCGCTGACGCGTGGAGCAAAAACAACGTCGGAACGCAGATTATACAGAATATCGCAGATGCTCTTGTGGTGGTCATGCAGTTTGTTGAGAAGATTGCAGAGGATACAGCGACATGGGCGGCGAACTTGGACTTCTATCCGTTGTTGGAATCTATTAGTAATCTAACAAGCACATTTGCGCCAATTCTGGAATCGATTGGAAATGTTCTTGAATGGATTTACAACAATATCGTTCTTCCGATGCTTAAATGGGTGATTGAAGTAGGACTTCCGACAGTGATCAATCTGGTATCGGATTTGGCTGGATTCTTTGCGGATCATCAAACAATTATTGAAGCATTCGGCGCAGCTCTAATCGGAGCGTTCGCGGCGGCGAAAATTGCAGGGCTAGCGTCAAGAATAGCAGGAAGTATAACGACAGTAGCGAGTTTTATAAAAGGCCTTATTGCACTTATGACTGGTTCTAGCGGCATTATGGGAGGAATTAAAGCTATTGCAACGGCTATCGGACCGGGCGGAATTTTTATAGCAGCAATAACGGCTTGCATTGCAATTGGCGTATTACTGTACAAAAACTGGGACAAGATTAAAGAAGTTGCAGGGGAAGTATGGGATTGGATTAAAAATAAAACATCAACATTTGTCAACGCTATAAGCTCTAGTCTTAAGAATCTCGCATCTAAAATTGTGACGATTTGGGATAATGTCAAATCCAGCGCATATCAAAAATGGACTGCAATTTGGTCAACAGTAGGAAATCTTGTTGAGAGAATTAAAAACGGTATAGTGGAAAAATTTACATCAGCCAAAAATAAGGTTGTCGATATATTTGGCGGAATTAAAGATACCATTCGAAAAATATTGAACAAGGTCATTGGCATTGTAAATAGCGCAATTGGAACTGTCAACAGTGCGATTGGTGGAATTGAATCTGCATTTTCTTTTGGCCCGTGGGAAGTGCCTACACCGTTCGGAAAGAAAACAATCGGATTTAGTGCAACATTTCCGAGAGTGCCAACAGTACCTTATCTTGCAAAAGGTGCGGTTATCCCTCCAAGATCAGAATTCCTCGCTGTGTTAGGAGATCAGAAGCAAGGAAACAACATCGAGGCACCAGAAGCTCTGCTCAGAAGAATCGTGCGTGAGGAATCAGGGCAGCAGAGTGGTGGTGATTACAGATTCACAGCTCAGATTAATAGACGGACTATTTTTGACGAAATTATAGACGAAGCAAAATTAAGACGCAGCACAAGCGGAAGAAATCCGTTTGAACTGGCATAGGAGGTGGAAACGTGGCAACTATTCCAAAAAGTATAACAAAACGATACAAGATGAACGGGGCCTCCATCTATCAGCCAGATAAAGATATGGGTTATAACCTCGAAACAACTTATTCAGAAGGTAGTAACCGTACGCAGTTCGGAAAAGCGTTGTTAACTCCATTGTTTACAGTCGAACAGTATAGCTATGAAGCATCAAACGTTCCAGTTATAGAAGCAAACAAAATTCTCAAAATTATCGCAAAAGGAAAAACTTTCAATTTGTACCATTGGTCGCTTTACCACATGGCATGGAGAACTGACCCGTTTTATGTCGGAAAAGCAAGCCTAACTATTGGAGAAATTTCGCCAGACTTAAAATTTGTATCAAAAATATCTTTTAACATGCAGGGGGTGAATCCACTTGATTAATGTATCTGATGCGTTCAAACAAAAACTACAGGACGGAGAAAGAGTCTGGCAGGAAGTGGAAATCACCTTTCCTGACGGAACTGTAAAAACAGTCAAAAATGAAATCATGGGTGAAAACTGCACCTTTTCCGATTGTGCAGAAAGTAGCAGCTTTCCGATTGGCTGCGTTGTTTGTAAATCCATGACATTGGAGTTGGACAACACTTCCGACCAGTGGAAAAACTATAACTTCTACATGGCGAAAGTCCATGCGTATCTTAAAATGCAGACCTCCGTAGCAAGTCCGGCTGCAACAGATGAATTGCTGGATGAAAACTATGACCCAATTCTTGACCAGAGTGGCGGTGCGATTCTGGCAACAAAAGCAGCGACAGAAGACAGAATCGAAACCATTGATAAAGGTATTTATACAATTACGACACCAGAACAATATGGCGAAATCCTTAGTTTTACCGCTTTGGACGATATGTATAAAACGAACGCAACTTATATATCTCATCTGGTTCTGCCACAGTCAATAGAGACTCTTGTTAGAGATGCGTGTGAGACTCTTGGTATTCCGTCAGAAGTCTCCATGGCTCATGGAAATCTGATCGTGTCAGAGATTCCGGAAAACATGACGTTTCGTCAGTTGTTCGGATGGGCAGCAATGCTTGAGACTGCGAACGCTCGCCTGGACAGCAGAGGAAACTTGCGATTTATCAGATGGGATTTTTCCAATGTACAAGAAGATTACAACGCAGTAGTGGACGCTGATGGAAATGTAACATTTAAAGGCGGCGCAAGTATTGACTCAGAAAGTTTTATCAGTCCGACAGGGAACTGGACAATTGATAGTGATGGATTCTTGACACTGATCGAATCAGCAGTTGACACATCCGAAAAGCTCAAAGACTTTTTTACAAGTCCAACCGTTTCTAGTGATGATATTGTGATTACTGGAATCAAGCTAAAAAATAGAGAAAATGAAGCCATGTACGGAAGCACAGGATATGTTCTTGAATTGGAGAACGACCTTGTTGCGGATTCGGACTTGGACACGGTAGCTGCTCAAATTGGCGATTCCATAATTGGAGCTAAATTCCGTAACATGTCGGGAGAACTTGTATATAACCCACTCATTGAGTTTGGAGATATGGCATATACTTATGATCGCAAATGGAACAGATATATAACTCCGCTGACGGACGTTTCTTGTTCCGTTAATGGAAAGACTACTGTAAAAACTCAAGCCGACGACCCTATCAGAGGGCAGAGCAAGTTCCAGTCAGAATCCACTAAGGCAATCGTAGAGGCAAGACGACTTGTTAAAAAAGAACAATCAGCTAGAGAAAAAGCAGTAAAGAAATTAGAAGAAACCTTAAAAAATTCTTCTGGATTATATGAAACATCAGTCGCACAGGAAGATGGCAGTACTATTACATATCTGCATGACAAGCCTACACTTGCAGAATCAAAAAATGTAATTAAATTCACAGCAGAAGCCATTGGCGTATCCAATGATGGTGGCAAAACATATCCTTACGGTTTCTTTCTGACAGGCGATTTGATAGCAAAAATTCTGTACGCACATGGTATCAATGCTGATTATATTGACACAGGCGCACTGACTGTCAGAGATAGCGATGGAAACATAATCTTCCAGGTTGATATGGACACCAAAAAAGTAATCATCAGTGGTGATAATGTTGTAATTGGTGGTAGTTCTTTGCCGGATAAACTGACAAAAATGGACAACAATATTGCATCTGCCAAGAATATGACATTCCAGCTGTCGAACGATATGCAGACGATCACATCTGACGCAGACGGAAACATTCCGGTATTTCCAACAGTGACAACTACAGCGAAAGTTATGTACGGCTCGTCAGATATCACAAATGATTGTAGCTATACCATTACAAAATCCGACAGCGTAACGGGTTCATGGGATGTCGATACGCATACTTACACTGTGACCGGATTAAGTGCAGACAATGGATGGATAGACATCAGAGCAACATATCTCAGCAATCTGTCAGTAACAAAAAGATTCACGATTTCTAAGCAGAAAAAGGGAGAAGATGGAAAAGATGGTGAACCTGGTAGAACATACATGGTTGAGCCATCATGTAACGTCTTGAAACGTGGCTCTGACAAGACAATTAGTCCAAACTTTATAACATTTAAAGCGTATTATCGTGACGGAAAGTCAGCTACTAGAGTGCCTTATAAAGGCAGATTCGTTGTTGAAGAGACTGCTGACGGAAACACTTGGAATACCATTTATACTAGTTCAACCGATGAGGATACCGTGACACACTATTTGTATTCTATTTTGACAAATGGATCTGGTCAGACAGTAGCAAGTTCTAATGGTTCAACCATTGGTATTCCGAGAGATGTGACAAATGTTAGATGTAAATTATATGCATCCGGTGGTACTACGACATTAATGGATATGCAGAGCGTGGCGGTCGTTATTGATATAGACAATTTGACGCAGGAGCAAATAGTTAGCATTCTGACTAATGACGGGGCTTGGAAGGGATTATATTATAGCAATGGGCGTCTCTACGTCAGCCTTGATGCTCTTCTTGGTGGAACAGTTACCTTGGGCGGCAAAAAGAATGGGAATGGTTATCTGAAAATTAAAGATGCCAGCAATGCTGTTAAAGGATTAATTGATCGCTCTGGATATACTGTATTTACAAGCTACGAAGAAAATTCAAAATACATGAAATATACAGGTGTACAGTTTTCAAGCGATGGAATATTCCCTGTTGATATCAAGAAGTTCTTTGACGATGAAGTAGATATTGAAATTGAAAATAGTGAAAATTGGGGAATCAGTTGGAATGATAACAGTCTAAACGTATATGCCACAGAGGTATCGGCTGATACCGGTACATTTGGAGATTTAACTGTTACTAATTCTGCATCTTTTGCAAAATCGCCAAAGATAGAAAACATGGAGTATACGACATCATCAAATACTATTTGTTGGGATGGACGTACAGGATACAAACAACTGATGCTGAAAGCTTCATCTTCAAAGCGCTATAAAGACATTGGAAACGATATTTCAGAGCAAGAAATTGAAAACTGGTACAATATTAAACCAACGCGGGCGAAATATAAAGAGGGATATCTAGTTAAAGGGGACGAGAACGAAGGAAGATATATCCCGATGTTTATTGTCGAGAATGTAGAAGCATTCTTTCCGGAAGCTACTCGGCATCAAAACGGACTTGTTGAGGACTGGAACGAACGTATCATGATACCTGCTATGTTTGCAATGATAAAAAGCCAGAAAGAACAGCTTGACCGACAGGAGAAACTAATTAATCAGTTCTATGAAAAGTTCAATATAGAAAAGGAGAATTAATATGGCAAAATTTAATGAATATCCCGTAAAAACAACACCAAAAGATGCAGATAAATTTATGCTTTACAGTGCAGAGGATGCGGCAAACAAGCTGATTGATTATGATAAGCTTGCTGATGCGGTACTCAATAAATTGACATCAAAGACCTTCGGACTGGATCAGGGAACGATGACGTTACCGGCCGTGCTTAACCAATTAAATAGTAACCCAAATTTAATGAATCTAGATAATAACATAGAAAACTTTATTAACGCATCTCAAAAGCCACGTGCTTACTTTGTATGGGGAACTATCGGAGGACTCTTTGGCGGTTGGGCTTGGGGAATATTAATGTGTTCTGGTAGTATTAGAGTTGCCAATTTTATAGGAATAAATAACGCTTCAAATTCAATAGCCGCAGCAACTTATAAGAAAAAAACTTGGACTAAAATATCTATTATCGGATAATAAAATTAAATATAGAATGAATTATGAAATGGAGGTACATAAATGTCAGTAAAGCAAGTACAAGCTATTGTAAATGGACAGACTTACACCCTTACTTTTAACAGTAATACGGGCAAATATGAAGCTACAGTAACAGCTCCAAATAAGTCCAGTTACAGCCAGAGCGGACATTATTACGGAATAACAATCAAGGCAACGGACGATGCTGGAAACGTGACCACCAAAGATGCAACAGATTCCGCAATCGGTAGTTCCCTGCGATTAACCGTTAAAGAAAAGGTCGCTCCGGTAATTACAGTCACAAATCCAACAGCATCTGCAACACTTGTCAACAACAAGCCAACTATCACATGGACTGTTACAGATGATGATTCTGGTGTTAATCCGTCTACTATCGGTATCACAATCGATTCCGGAAGCAAGATTACTGACGGCATTACAAAGACCGCCGTAACCGGTGGTTACAATTGTTCGTACATACCGGCAACAGCTCTTACCGATGGTTCTCATACCATTAGGTTTGATGCATCCGATTACGATGGCAACGCAGCTACGCAGAAATCTGTAACATTCAAGATCGATACCGTACCGCCGACGTTGAGCGTAGCCTCTCCGTCTGATGGATACGTTACCAACAAGAGCACAATTACTGTAGCAGGTACAACCAATGATGCAACGTCATCTCCTGTTACAGTAATGATCAACGGTACACCTGTAACGGTTGGTAGCAACGGAGCATTCAGCACTACGGTCACATTGTCCGCAGGCTCAAATACAATTACTATCGTTGCAAAAGACAGTGCCGGTAAGACAACAACCATTACTAGAATTGTCAAGTATGATCCGAACCCACCAAAGATTACAGCCGCAAGCGTAACGCCTAATCCGGTCGATGCAGGCAAAACTTATGTGATCTCTGTCACAGTAACTGATGAATGATGATTACGAGGGTTTACGGCTCGTGTAATGAGTTCGCTATTGAGTTCCAGAGACGAGAGGGATCGGATCTCGAAATCTGGAACTCAATAGCCCCTGCCAATAGAGATGGACAGTATGTCATAGAAATCTATGCAGAAAGTAGTGGTGGCTTGACAGCTTATACCGCCACTGTACTGTTTCTGATATCAGGGCACGAGATTGCTGGAAAGCTCGTTCCGAGAGGATATACGGCAGAATCAGAGAACATCGAGTACAGCTCATTGCTGAATCTGAGTCAGCTGACGGCAGAGCTTGTAAAGCAATGTTTCAGTGGACATAAAATATGCTGAAAGGAGAGAGGACATGGCAATTAGATACGTAGATAGCAATACAATAATGGATTTGGGAGAAAAAATCCGATTTAAAAGTAAAGTAGAGCCGGTATGCGGTGTAGACATCCCTTTTTCCATCATTTCAGCGGATTACGAATTGATTTTCGTTGATACAGATGCTGAAAAAGAGACTGTAGAAGATCAAGGAAACTGCAATATCAACGAGCATACGCTAGATGCGTTAATTGAGCCACAAAAAACAGGAATCTATTGTCTGAGATTCACATATAAAATTGCAGATGAAACGTGGGTAGATAATTATAAAATCAAAGTGAAAGGGTGACATGCATGGCAGATGCAAACATTTATATAGCCGGTGCAAGCATAAGCCCTACATCAGTTCAGACAGGGGCGAAATATGCGATTGCTGTTGATGTTCGGAATGTCCAGTATGTATTAGGCACAAGTGATGGCTCAGCACTTGCCACTTCTGATGGTTCGATGCTGAGAGTGAAAGAATAGAGGTGATTATATGGCAGAATCATTAAAAACAATATTAATGTCGGCACTGGCTTCGAAAGCAACGCCGGCAGAAAGTGACACATTGATAGTTGGAGAAGGGAATGTATTAAAAAAAATATCGTTCTCACAATTATTTACATACCTGAAAGACAAGCTAGGCATTAATACATTAAACACGAAGATAACTTTTGTAAATCAAGTTTATAAAGGTACTGGAGCAGGACATATCTATATTAATCCACCAGATACTAACAATGATTATTACTTAATAGGAGCTACTAATGCGGATTGGAACGCTTGTCCAGTTAGTATAGTTGCTGTAAGTAAGCAAAATTCTACTCATATAGTGCATTTTACGGGTAACATTGCAACTGGTAAATCTGTTCGAATACTCAGTATGTGGACACAAGCTAAATATATAACTTTTAAATCATAATATAATTTATGCTCGTATAAACATTAAATCTGCTATATAATTACCTGCTGATACAAACCCATTACAAACAATATTATAGCCATTTGATGAAACGCCTACTGCGCAAATAAGAGCTTTGTTATCTCCCGAACCAATAACACCAATATTTTGATTATTTGTTGATACTTTTACTGGTAAGGTCAGAAGAACTGTCCCATTTTGTATACCAGAAGCAGTAAGTGAATTAAATCCAATATGGAGATATAAAAAGCTATCGTTATATATACAATATGTTTGTCCAGTTTGCAAATATCCGCCACCATTATATGTTTTTAATGTAACATTTTTATTATTTATCTTCGTGTTTAGCATCTGTACCTATGCTTTATAATTAAGGTACGGGAGGTGCTGATAATGGAGTCAAGGCAAATGATCATACAATCAGTAATGCAAGTATTAAAGAGCAAAGTGGATCAGGAGACACTGGATATAGTGCAAGATGCGCTTACGATCGAACTGAATCGTTATGAAGTCCAGGAACGAACAACAGAACTATCGGTGGTAGACAATAGTGCTGTAGGAATGTTACGCAGGTATATTGCTACCAAAAGAATCGAGGGCAAAGCAGAGTTTACACTGAAAAGATACTGGGAACAGAACCTACAGTTAATATGCCAAGAATCCGAGCAGCACCATAAGGCTCTTATTTTTGCACAAATTTGCGCCGGCGCAATGCCGAGAAAGGACAAGAATATGGAATTAAAAGGAATTGACGTATCATCGTGGCAAGGAAAACCAGATTGGCCAAAAGTATCGAATTCTGGAGTTAAGTTTGCAATTTTGAGAATTCATCAGAAATCCGGCACAGATGCATCATTCGAACACAACTACAAGGGCTGTAAATCCAATGGAATTCTTATTGGTGGATATAAATACAGTTATGCTTTAACACCGGCACAGGCAATTGACGAAGCTGAGAACTTAATTTCCGTTCTTGGTGGACGTGGACTGGACTTTCCAGTGTTCTATGACCTTGAATGGAGTCAACAGAGAAGCCTTGGCAAGCAAGCTATCGAGAATATTGCAGTAGCATTTCTGACCAGAATCAAGAAAGCCGGTTATAAGGTTGGAATTTATTGTAATCTCGACTGGTACAATAATGTTCTGACAGATGCTCTCAAGCAATATGATTGTTGGATTGCTCGTTATCCAGCAAGCGACAATGGTTCTGTGCAGGAAAGATTACGTCCGAATGCCGGTGTAGGCTGGCAGTATTCCAGTAAAGGAAAAGTTCCAGGAATCAGCGGAAATGTTGATATGGATGTGTTCTACAAAGACTACAGAGATTCTAACCAGAAAGGAGAAACTAAAATGGTAAAAATCAGTAACTGCGGACATGATGAAAGAGGAAGATATGCAGGTGGGAAAGCAGGAGATCAGACTGGTACAGAATATCAGATCATAAACTGGTACAGTAGACCGTGGCTCTGTGTCCTAAGATTCAATGACGCCAAAATCGCAACCATGATTGCAGACATGGCGACAAAAGCGGCACAGAACAATCTCATCGGATACGATCAGGGCACTGCCGGAAACAGCAATGACCGGTATTCGTTCTGGCGGCACTTAAAGGCAAGCAACTACGATCCGGCGCAGATCACGGTAGCTTGCGAATCTGATTGCAGCGCAAGTACAGCAGCTATCGTCAAGGGGGCTGGGTATCGCTTAAATAACGCAAGACTCAAAGCGGTCAGCATCTATCTGACGACACGAAACATGAGAGCAGCAATGAAGATTGCCGGTGCGAAAGTACTGACGGATAGAAAGTATCTGACATCCGGTGACTATCTAAAGGCAGGAGATATCCTCCTGAATGATAACCACCACGTGGCTATCGCTGTTACCACTGGTGCAAAAGCAAGTACGCTTTCAACGCCAACTATTCTGTCTAAAACTCCGAAGTGGGTGGGAAAGGTGACTGCAAATACACTTAATGTCCGCACATGGGCAGGAACAGAGTATGCACAGCTTAAAAGCTATCCTACACTTGCAAAAGGCAATTTAGTTGATGTATGCGATATCATTAAAGCAAAAGACAAAGCCGACTGGTACTACATCCGCATTGCCGGAAAGTGCTTCGGTTTTGTTTCTGCAAAATACATCAAAAAAGTATAAAATATCCCGGGGTTAATTCCCCGGGAGTTTCTTTTTAAAATTAATGATAGCATCATTGCGCCAGCGAACTGGCACATAGAAGATGTCATTAATCATTTTTTTGAATTTTTGGGAAAATGTCTAGCTCAAAATTAATCTCGTTACCTTTGCCGTAAGTGTTTTTTATATTTTTCGAGTAGACGACTTTTTCAACTAGATTCTTGAGCATTCTATTTCGTGATTCTATGTTAAGGTCCCAATAGTTATTAAGCAGCTCTTCACAACGCGGAATAAAATTCGACTGTTGTGCCTTAATATTCTCATCGTGTTCGATTTCTTCTCTTAATTTCGTAATAATATCAGAGCATGATTGGATAGACCTAGCTATGGTTTTGGAGCGTTCAAGGAAGACTTCTGTGGTGTAGATTCCTCGCTCAAGCAGATCGTATTGTTTTGCTTTTTGGACATTTAAGCTTTCCAGCTCACTTTCTTTTTCGCGTATAAGATTTTGCTTAGATACTATACCAGAATTGATAGTATTATATGGAACATTAATATCATTGTTCAGCTTATACTTCTCTGTTATTTCTTTAATTCCATCAAGCACAGCTTTTTCAACTAGAGATAATTTGCTACTCACTGTAGGGCAAGACGTATATGGACACATGAGGGTATCTTCCTGTCCGCGTTTTTGATGAGGGCGGCGAACCATGGCACGACCACACTTGCTGCAATAGACAATTCCGGCAAGCGGATTGCGAACTGTGTTTTTTATGCTAATCGGACGGGGTGGGTTCTTTTGACGTATCTCTTGCACAGAATTATACAGATCGTCTGATATAATAGACGGATGCAATCCCTCACAGATAAGGACATTCCTGGACCGTGGGCGTGTCTTGACTACTTGACCATTCTGTATAGTCTTTACTGTTTTTCGACCATTCCACCGGATTTTTCCTATATACACCGGATTTGTTAGAATTCCCTGTATGCTGGCAGGAGTCCAGTCACCACCTAGCGCAGATTTTATTCCCATGTCGTTTAATTTCCGTACAATCTTCGCAACTCCAATTTGCTCACAACCATCACCGGCATACCATGTGTAGATCATTTTTACAATCTCAGCTTGAGCCGGAACAGGTCGGAGAGTATAACCTTTTTCTCTTGCGAGCTTAATTCTTTCGTATCCGTAAGGCGGTTTGTTTCCACAGTATTTGCCCTCTTTGACTGATGAGATTCTTCCGGCATTTAATCGACGCTTGATAGTTTTATACTCTCTGCGGCTCATAAATAGTCCGAACTCAAAATACTCTTCATCAAATTCATTGTTCGGATCATATATTTTTGTAGGGGTAATAATCTTCGTGTCAGAGTATTGAAAAGCTCTGGACACAACACCTTGGTCGATGGTGTCACCTCTGGCAAGACGCTCTACTTCGACAACCAAAACACCGTCCCACATGCCGGATTCTACTTCGTGAAGGAGTTGCTGCATGACAGGGCGGTCGGCGATAGTTTCTCCAGATACCACTTCGCGGTAAATTGCGCCCACAATGTACTCTTTTTTCTTTGCGAGATCTAACAGAATCCGCTGATGTCTGGCGAGTGTTTCGCCCTCTCCATGTGCTTCAGCTTCCCGATCGGCTCTGGATTTCCTTAAATAGATGCATACTGATTCATTCATTTCATCATTCTCCTTTTTTACACTTGTACGGCAATCCCGGAGATGATATACTTAATGTGTAGGTAAGATTATCACCGAGATTGTCTTATTTTTCAAAAAACCGGTTCCCGTTGGTAGCAGGAGCCGGTTCTTTTTATAAAAGTTCTGATTTTTTCTGGTCAAATTCTTCTTGAGTAATAATACCGCTATCTAAAAGCTCTTTGTAATCCTTCAGTAGTTCAACGGATGTTTTCTGATTTCGAACATTTTCAACAGCATCAGAGCTTTTGGAAATATTGAAGCTCTTTAACTGCATATCTATATTTGAACTACAGCGGAATCCAATAGTATTTATTTGATTGGTTTCGATATTCCGCATTTTCATAGATGCATAAGAATCCACTTCAATGTTATCACTTGTTGTGGTAGCAGTTCCAGTAGTAGTGGAATTATTCTTTCCTTTAGTTTTCTTTCCGGTTCCAACAGCTGCACCGACAGCTGCGCCGACAACAGGGTTTCCAAGCGTGACAGCTGTAGCAGCCGTACCAATAACAGCACCAGCTAATCTTCCTTTTCGTTTTGTTTTTTCTTTACTTTTCCCTTTAGTGTGAGATGTTGTAGTTGTCTTTTCTACTGTTCTGTATTCCGGCCCGTTCCATTCATAGTCGAAAAGTTCATATTTGGTTGGAGCATCTGACACTGTAACAGACCCATCTTTCCATTGCTTCAAATCAAATCTTGCGTGTTTGGAACCAAGCTCAAAATCCTCCTTACCGGATATAACTCTCAGATTCAATACTCGAACAGGTTTTTCTACAACCGCTGGCTGGGTTGCTACGGAATTATTTGATATTGCAGGTTTTTGAACCTTATTTTTAATAGACAGCAAAAGTGCAAAAATAAGATACAAAACAGCAATTCCAAATACCTCAAGTACAACAACGACCATAATATTGTCTGATGAAAGATCGTTTGAACTCATCAAGGCCACAATCATTAATACAATTAATGCGGTCCAAACGATCATCAACACATTTCGTATTTTTTTCATATTTCCCCCTTTTGACACGATTACTCAAAATTCTCGATATAATTCTTATATAGATTCCTTATTTTGGCAGCCTCCCTCTGCCTGATTGGAACAATATCCCCCGATATCATCTCAAAATGATCTGATGCATCTTTAATTTCGTCCATGTTGACGATATAACTTTGATGGCAACGGAGAAATCTTCCATCAAGATGCGGCTCTATATCTGACAGCTTTCCACGTGCTACATGTATAACGCCGCAAGTACAGTGGACGAGAATTGATTTATTTCGGCTTTCTATGTATTCGATGTGACGGAATTCTACCCGATGTAAGTGATCTCGGTTTTTGATAGTCAAGGCTTTCTCACGGATATCTTCCAATGTGTGTGCTACGACAGAATACATGCGTCCATGCTCAGAGCCTTTGATGATGTAATGCACTGGCAAGACGTCCAATGCGTCAAATACATAGTTTTTGTATGCTGTCCAGAAGGCAATGTTGCCATTATATCCATTTTTCCTGAGCTGTCTTGCAACATTTATGCCATTCTCATTATCAAGGACCACATCCAACACGACTATATCGTACCATTGACCGTCTGCTATATCGTCAATCAGCGGCTTTCCACTACTATAAGTGTTTAGCGTGTAACTCTTGTCTCCGCGCTTTTTCAAAAACTCATCAACATGAGCCTTAAAAAAATCAATCTGTAAAGAATTATCGTCACAAATCGCAATTTTCATGCAAATCAGTCCTTTAAATTGTCATTTTCGCCATTTGCGTTAAATAAGAATTCTATATGTTATAGTTGATTATAGCATCATACAATATAGTTGTAAATATACGTTTTTAGGTGATTTGTGAAATGAAAATAATCAAAAATATACTAATTATAATAGGAGCTGTACTTTTGCTTAATTACATTGTTTGTTTACCAATGTGCGTAGACGATTATATCCGCGAAGAGTCAGAAGTGTATTCTGTCCAAAATGCGTACAGGTCTTCTAACCTACATAAGAATAACACCCATGAAATAAAGCAGACCATGCCGCCATTTTTATTCGCCCTGCCGCTAAATAGAAAAGACTATATCTTTGATGTTACGAATAATTTCTATGCAATCATAAACATATCGGTGTATATCTGGCAGTTTCCAAGGGCGAACATTAGTGGTATAATAGCAAAAAATGAACGAATGTTCGGTCATATTTCCCACAAAACGCACATATACTGTAATGTAGGTGGTAATTACAATAGGGAGGGTTATTTATGGATTATAAGAAAGAGATTATTGAGATGATACAGAAAATACATAGTGAATCAATGATAAAATTTATTTACGGGTGCGTAAAAAGGGCTTATAAAGAAGAAAGGGCAGGAAAATAATTCCTACCCTTGTGCTTTAGAAAATAAACTTCTCAAAAAAATCACATAACAAATCTTTTTTATCGGGCGGCAGGTTATCGTATTCAAGAATGATTCTTTTGAAACGAGGGTCTGACTGCTCGATTTTTGTAACTACGTCTCCAAATTCAATATCAGGGTCTTGATTCTCTTTTAAATCTGTCAAATCTGACATTCTTATTCGGAAATAATCGGCCAAAGCTCTAATCTTTCCGGTTCCTGGCATCGAATTACCTTTGCACCACATATTAAATGTAGATGCGTTTGTTCCAATGGCTTCAGCGATTTCCTTTTGCTGTTTTCCACTTCTTGAAATGTACTTATTAAGATTATTCGAGAAGATCTTTTTCTGCTCTTCAGTTGTCATGATTCTTTTCCTCCTTACATTTTGTATTTTACATCATATTTATAAAAAATTCAATAGTCAATTCAATTATTTTGAATTTTGGTGTTGACAATTCAATTCAATTGAATTATAATAAGCTCAGAAGTTAAGAAAGGAGATGAGTGAATGCCAAAAATTTCATTAGAAGCCGTTCGTGTGAACGCAGGATATAACCAGAAAGAATGGGCTGAAATATTCGGTATTTCCAATGCTACAGTGGTTAACTGGGAAAAAGGAAAAACTGAGCCTACATTATCACAACTTAGAAAAATGAGTGAACTTTCTGGAATCCCTATGGATTTTATTTTTGTGCCAAATAACTTCAATTAAATTGAATTAGAAAGGAGCGTAAATGGACGCATTACAATTTAATAAAGCCGTCAGCCAACACTGCAAAGAATCTGGTGGAGACTGTTGCAAATGTGACCTACGGCTTTACTGTTACCTATCGCCAAGTGAGCGACCGGATGAGTTAGTGAGTTTGGTTATTGATTTTTTGCATAACCACATTGAAAACCATGATCATTATACCCATCACAGTGCGGCTTCATTTCCGTGTATTGATGATATGGACATGAGCACCGCAGTAGGTGGCGACCGCTATCAGAAACCTCATACTCTTCATAAACAGTCACGTGTTTGTGAATCTTGTGGCAATGATACAGTCGTGTAATTGTTTCAACCATATAATTCCCCTTTCGTTATACTCGGCATGTCGGTGCCTGTAAATGCATTATAGGTAGAGGGAAAAGGAAACGTCAATAGAAAGGAAATCATCAATGAAAAAATTAACAGCGGTTTTATTGTTCGGAATCATGGCAACAGGCGTTACTGCTTGCTCAACAGCAAGTACAGTAAATTACAATCTCAACAAAGAAGCGGATGAGTTCAATGTGTACAGAAAAATCACCGTAACTAATGCCAGAACCGACACTATCATGTTGCAGGCAGAGGGGTATATGTCTCTTAGCAATAACAGTAGCGATGAGCTTGTAATGACTATCAAGACAGGTGAGGGTACATACTTTAAGGATTACATCTACTTGAACGACTGGACCTGTTATGTGATGGAGCAAACAGAGCCGAACACAGTAGACAAATATCACTATGAATTAGTTTTCTATCCGGAAAGAATTATTCCAAATGTAGAAATCAAATAAAAAGCCAATATAAGGAGGATTTGATGGAGAAACATTTTGCAGAAGAAGCAAAATAGCAGAAACATCATAATCTATCGTAGAAAGGAGAGATTGTAATGGCAGTAATCAAAACAATTAAAAAAGGGTCTGGGGTAATCAGAATACATGATGATTACTGCAAGGATAACACACCGGAAGACAATCAGAGAATTGTAGATGAGTGTTCAAGAATCATCTTGAGCTACTATCGAAGAAAAGAAACAAATTTGACGTAAGCGCCCCGGAGGGAGCCGAAACCTCCACCCCGGAGCCGTAAACCACTAAACCAACCTTAGCGGATTACAGGACAATCATAACATTTCTTCCTGTATTTCGCAAGAGAACAGGAGGATTTTTTATGAAGAAAACCGAGGGCAAAAGTACAATGGATAGCGCAAAAGTAACCAGTTTTGAAGATTTTGAAAACTTCTATGCAGTGGAAGTCGTAAGAGAAGCCAAGAAACAGACTCAGAAATGGTTCTGTGCATGGGGAATTACCATGGCGGCATTGATTCTTTCAAATGCAGCATGGGTATTCCTTAGATAGAGGGGTACGAATGAAAAAATATCGTAAACGAGAAATTTTGATGTCAATAGCAATCGGAATCCTTTTAACATTCCTTCCAGCATGGGAGTGGACAAATGGATTTGATCGGATTCTGGCAGCGGCAGTTATAAGCCTGATTCTGATAGGAAATCTATGAAAGGAGAAAAAATGAACGAGAAGAAAATTAAGGAATTGTTCGAATTGTGTCTGAGGGTTTCAAATGAAACAACGGCGCATGTGAATTTTGACTATACGGCGTGTGACGACATATCCAGAGTTTATATTTATGTATTTAATGATGCAGGGGAGATCGTAAAACATTTTTCATTGTGCCAGTTTTACGACTTTGAGTCCGAATCTCAGAATTACGAAAATGCAAAGAAATGTCTTATGGAACTGCTTATTAATGGGAGGTGTCCGTTAAATGAATCTTGAAGAATTAAGACTCCTCCCGAAGTGGGATATGGTTCTTGCAGTGAATATCTTGTTGGAGGAACTGAACAAGCGAAACGCTCCTATTGTTGATTGGGAGAATCCAGATATGTACGTGGATCATCTTGAATATCACGCCGCTGATTCCATTCAGAACGGTAAGACGGTTCCTGGCATGGGGGATAAGTCAGACGCAATCTATTGTTTTTTTAAGCAGTTAAAGGAGCCAGTCTATGAACGAAAGAATACAGGAAGTCTTAAGACTGATTGATGTTCAGCTTGCGCTTGTTCCAGATAATCCAATAGAGGAGCAGTATAAGGCTAGGACACTAGCAAGTTATGTACAGGCTTTAAATGGGCTTTTAGCGGCTCAGAAATCATGTAAGGAGGGCAACAATGGGAAAATTTGAAATCCGCATTCCGGCAAGGAAGAAACAGCCGGCAACCGGCAAGGATAATCCGGCTGTAAAAGTATCACCGGATGCTTACAACGCACTGGTCGAAATCTATAACGAATCAACCTTATCAATGAAAGATATTGCAAGCTTGCTGATTATTGAGGGCAGCAAACATGTGGTTTATGACAAGGAGGAATAGAAGTGAATATATATGAGAAGTTAGGCATTATTCAGTCAAAGCTGAAAGCCCCTAAAGGACAGTACAATTCCTTCGGGAAATACAAATACAGGAGCTGTGAGGATATTCTGGAAGCTGTAAAGCCGCTTCTGGCAGAAACAAAAACCGTGTTAAACGTCACAGATCGGATGGAAGTTGTTGGAGACAGAATATATGTCAGAGCAGAAGCTCATCTAAACGACTGTGAAGATACCGGTGAGATTACAACCGTTGCTTATGCAAGGGAAGAAGAGTCTAAGAAAGGCATGGATTCTTCACAGGTGACAGGTGCAGCTTCATCTTATGCCAGAAAATACGCTTTGAATGGGCTGTTCTGTATTGATGATAACAAAGACAGTGATTCTACTAATACAGGTAGTAGTGGGAAAACAGCAGCTAAAAAGCCAGAATCAAAAGAACCTGTTGAGATGATTACTTCAGAAAATGTAATGAGCATCCAGAACATCATTGACAAATATCCG
>ENA-UEOZ01000515-UEOZ01000515.1-human-gut-metagenome-genome-assembly--contig:-NODE-515-length-25076-cov-5.952958_pt1 | contig 25076 bp, 17 predicted proteins | sample MGYA00242898_ERZ507912 | MGnify/ENA primary metagenome ERZ507912 (study PRJEB26167, sample SAMN06115410) | human gut metagenome | host: Homo sapiens | place: China:Chongqing | collected 2016-04-27... | reverse complement strand
CACCGCAGGTATTCCGAGTTCTTCGGCCAAGCGTGTCAACTCTTCTTTATCCGAAGCAGGAATTTTCATATTAAAACTTACTAGCCCCGACATAAGATGTTCCTCAGTAAGAAGATAAAATTACTACTAAATATACCGTCATTGTACCTTTTATATCTACTTTTTAAACCGCCACTGTTCGAAAAAATTGACTCCACAATATTGTGTGTTTTCTTTTCGGTGTGCCTTGTCTGACTCCGTCCGTCGATACAATGGACCGGCTATTCATGTTAACTGCAAGGTCCTCGTATGTCTTCTGCGTTCGCCTATCCTCTGCGCCTGCCCGGCTGGAAACTTGCCGTGCACCTCGGCTTGTCGATCAAAACCGAAGTGTTGGTGGTTTTCGACAAGGAAACGCAACACTTCGAGGCACGTTGCTACGACTTTGACCGCAAGCACCCGATCCAGGCCTGTGGTCCGGACGTACCGTCCTTGCAAAAGGCTCTGGATGCAGAATTTCATGCGGCGCTCAAAAAGGCCTTTCCCAAGGAGCCTCTGATGCAACCGCACCTGCTGGTGAAACTTTCCTTGGTGCCAAACCTGCCGGAAAAATCATCCTCGCCCGCTGCCGAGAAAATGCCGATGTTGCCGCGTTGCTGTTCGGCAAGAGCGTTCGTGCGATCGGACGAGTGAATTGAGACCCTCAAATGCTCAGGCCCCATCTTCGTTTCACACCGGATTCAGACCGGCCGCGTGAGACCGACCAATGAACCTCAGACGGCTTTCCAAGCCACAAAACGTCGTTCCGACTCACTGAAAACAAGCGCAAGGCGGCACAGTTCTTTGTGTCGCAGCGATTCGCCGTAATGCCGAGACTTAATTTGTTCAACGGCGACATCCAACAACCTCGGAACCTCTGTCTCCGTTTTGGCATATTTGAGTTCAAAGACCCACCGCCTCTTGTCTGTCTCAACTTCGATGTCGCTTCGACCGTAAGCATTGTGTTTTTCGACAGTCGGTTCGAGTAGCGCTCCGAGAAGCAGCATAACCAAATGGCTGCCGCAGGTCGCTTCGTCCTTAATCGGATAGGCCTGATAATTCAGGCGCGAAAACGCCCGATTAAAGGCGTCAACAACCTCCTCCGCACCTTTCGTATCAAGAAGCTGCTCCCAGAACAGCAACGATCTCTTCAGCTCGACATCGCCTGCAGTCATCTGTTGGGCATAGAGTCGGCCCATGGAGTTGTAGACCTCTCTGTTCGGATATCCCAGCAATACGGCCGAATCGGACAAGGCTTTTTTGATTGTCAGATAACCGGCCTGATTGAGCATCACCTCAAGCGACACATCGGAAACATTTCGGTTCGGCGTAGCCAACTCTTCCAAAGCAACCGGAACAGGCGTGTCAAAGTCCGCGGGATCGCGCAGACTGTGATGCTTCAGATACTGCATCAGAACAGTCGGCAATCCGCCGGTTGCGGACCAATAGTCTTTGAAACCTCGTTGAGGTTGAGCCAAAAAACTCAAGACTGACCACGGGCAATAAACCGTTTGACTCGCTGTTTCTTCAAAACAAAAACCGTTGTAGTTGAGCTTCAGCTCATTGAGCAATTCCGGTTTAGAAATACCAAGGTCTCGCGACGCTTTCTCAATATGCGGACCGAAATAGTGATTGATTTCAGACTCGGTATAACCGAGCAACGCACCATACTGCGGCAGCATCGAAATGTCGACGATATTATTGAAAGCAGAAAAGATACTCGTGCTGCTGAATTTCATGATGCCGGTCATGAAGAAGAAGCGAAACCGCGATTCAAATTGTTTGATCGCCGCGTAAAAGACGCCGAGCTCTTCTCGCACGAGGTTGAAAAGCTCGGGCTTGTGCATCAACTTTGTAAGCGGCGTATCGTACTCGTCAATAAGAAGAACAATGCTGCGCGTTTCCAGTTCTTTGAGCCAGGCTTTGAATTGATCCCAAAACAAAACCGGACTTTGTCTATCAACCGAAAAACCCAACGGTGCAAAGCACGACTGAATATTGCTGTGCAGCGCCGCACAAAATTCCTCTGGTCCGTCGAACTCTTTGAAGCCTGAGAAGTCCAGACGGATCACCGGATAGGTTTTGTCGTTCCAGAGCCTCTCTATCGCCAGACCTTGAAAATCTCGCGTGCCGTGACTGAAAAGAGAAGCAAACGTCGACACTAGAAGCGTCTTTCCGAAGCGTCGAGGACGAACCAACAATACTTGTCGGGTCACATTGCAAATTTGGAAAATCAGCTCCGTTTTGTCGACATAGATGCTGTTATCGGAACGTATCGTCTCGAACTCAGCGTAGCCAAGCGGAAGGTTTTGCTCTTCGAAACTGTTTCCCATCTGATTGCTCTTCCGGTTATGTTTTTTCCGGCGCATCCGACACGGTCTTCCTGCTTGAGACACAAGGACAAGACTGACAACAAAAAAACACTGTCGGGAACCGAAGCTTGCCGTTTTTGCCTGGATTAGTATGATGCGCCGAAGTCTAACGGTACGGACAAACTTTGTCCTGCTGTTTTAATTTTGAGATCTTCACCGAACGCGGTGCTCGCTATGCTGGATTCAGTCAGCTTTAAATACTTCCTGGGCGCACTCATATCCCTGGTGGTCATCACCAATCCGCTTTCTAAAATTCCACTCTTCATGAGCCTTGCCGCAGGCATGACCCACGAGCAGAGAAAACAACAGGCCAATCTCGCTGCCATCTATTCGTTTGTGGTGATGTTTGTGAGCCTCATCGGCGGCAACCTGATTCTTTCCTTTTTCGGGATCAGCTTCGGCGCCATGCGTGTCGCGGGCGGTTTCGTGATTGCCATCATCGGCACGCAAATGCTTTTCGGCGGTCAAGGTCCCAACAACGCCCCTGCCGTCCAACGCGGTAAGGAAGACTATTCGTTCTTCCCGCTTGCGATGCCGGGCATTGCAGGTCCCGGCACCATTGCCGTCGTGATCGGCTACTCAACCAAAATCGCCGAAGCGCCCGAATTGACCTCCATGGCAGAAACGTTTCTTCTTACCACGCTTGCCATTTTGGTCACCAGCATCATTGCCTGGGTCACTCTGCGCTCAAGCGAATACTGCGCTTCCCGCATGGGTCCTTCGGGTATGGCCGTTTTCAGCAAACTCATCGGCTTTTTCCTGATCTGCATCGGGGTGCAGTTCATGGGATCCGGTGCCAGGGCCTTTATTGCCGGCGGCTAGCAACTTTCCTAAAAAAATCAAGAAAAGGCTCCATGAAACGATTTGCGACGGACGTACATACGAATTTTGAGTAAAGTTCACACTGTCTCCCGCTCTGAGCGTTCTGCTTATCGGGCTCAAGTCCAGTCTCTTTGGCGAGCTGGCCACTGTGGTGTCGAGATTGCAGTCGCCCGCAGTGACATTACAGCCCCGTTGGTGAAACCTTCGGGGCTTTGCTTTGTCCATGCTCAGATTTTCTGTGCGCAAGATCGACGTTTCGTTGCTTGGCAGGAAGTTTTGCCTAACTAATAAAATTCCGAGCCGCCGTGACTCACGTCGATCCGGCGACTCGGAAGTTAACCTTTTTGATTCGAACGCGAATCAGGCCTTATCCAGATCCACAATCTCGTAGTTTTCGCTGCCCAGTCCGATTTCTCGCATAGCCGAAAGCTGACGTAATCCATGACGCGATTCGATGCGTTCGCGCAACGGAGCACTTGCTTCTCCCAGATCGTAAACAGCATCAACCGAGGCCTGTTCCAACGCCAGAAGATCAAGCGAAGCAAAGATGCCGATATCGGGCACTCGCGGAGCCTCAGCGGACGTTCCAGCACAGTCACAGTCCACGCTCATGCGGCGCAGCACGTTGACGTAGCAGACATGGCCCTTGAAGTGGTCTGTAATGCCTTTGGTGGCATCGACCATGTTTTCCATAAATTCGCGTCCGGTAATACCCCACTGCTGACCGGTAGCCCCGGCGTGCAGCTGCTTCTTACCTGTGTGCGCGTCGGCGCAACCGATGGAGATGTTCTTGTTCGAGCCGCCGAAGCCGCCCATCGTGTGGCCTTTGAAGTGAGTCAGCGTCAAGAGGCTGTCGTACTTGAGCAGTCCCTTGCCGACACTGATTTCCTTGATGTGTTTGGCCCCTTTCACAGGAATCATGGCTGTTCCCTCGGCATCCATGATGTCCACCGGAGCAAACGTCCAACCGTTGACTTTGAGCGTATCGAGGTGCTTTGCCGTCGTATCGCGATCGCCCGGATAGTAGGTGTTGGTCTCAACGATCGTGGCGTTTTTGATGTCGTTAGCCAACAATTCCTTAACCCATTCGCGCGGCAGAATGTTGGGACCGCCCTTTTCGCCGGTGTGCAGCTTCACCGCCACCTTGCCGGTGAGAACGGACGAAACCTTGGCAACGATCTTGCGTAAGCCGTCGGCCGACAAATCACGCGTGAAATAGACCACGGACTTCGGACCCGAGCGCTTGGCAAGCGGCACATTCACAACGCTGCCGTCATCGACCTTGGCTACGGCACGCTCCGCCTTGCCCGCCTTTTCTTCCGCGGATGACGTAAGCGGCAACCCGGCTGCCACACCTGCGGCCATCGCGCCGCCGATCAATACTCTGCGCTTCATTGTGTTTTTCCTCCAATCGACAGAATGCCGTTGGGGTTATTTTCCGCTGTCGGTCGTTTGTCGTCATGGCAAAAAATCTCAATAGGTTGCGTTTTTGACTCAAACGCAGACTTCCTTTGACTCGCAGGACCGCTTCTCTGCCTGTTCCTGACCGAAGTAAACTTCTTCGGACGATTCTTTACTTTCCTAACCGCCCGTCGGTTCAGCATCACAGGAAAACGCCATGGATTCCGCCATCCTCTCTGAAATGATCGAAACACGTCGCCGACTCCACCAGCATCCGGAAGAAGGCTGGACAGAGTTCGAAACGACGTGGCTCGTCTACAACCGTCTCAAGGCACTCGGTTGCGAATCGGTTCTCACCGGCACGCGTCTGATCAATCCGGACTGCGTTCTCGGTCGCTCCGAAGCATTGGTCGAAAAAGCCGTGAACCGAGCCATTGCGGCAGGAGTTCCGGCCGAATTCATCGACGAAATCGAAGGCTACACAGGCGCGGCCGCCGTTATCGACACCGGTCGTCCCGGTCCCGTCTTGGCGCTGCGTTTTGACATGGACGCCTTATGTGTAGAAGAAACGACCGATCCCGAACATCTTCCCAACAAGCAGGGCTTTTGCTCTCAGTACGCCGGCTTGATGCACGCCTGCGGGCACGACGCGCATACGGCTTTGGGGCTGGCCGTCGCCCGCTGGATCATGGAAAACCGCGAGCGCCTGACGGGCGTCATCAAACTCATATTTCAGCCGGCCGAAGAAGGCGTGCGCGGCGCCAACGCAATCGTGGGTTCCGGCTTTGTCGACGATGTGGATGTGATCCTTGCCTCGCACTGCGGAGGCGCCATCAAGTCAAAGCAGATCGGACTCGTCTACGACGGTCTTTTGGCCAGCACCAAGTTTGATATCCGCTTTACGGGTGTGCCGTCGCATGCCGGCAACCAGCCGCATGCAGGCAAAAGCGCGCTTCTGGCCGCTTGCAGCACCTGTCTGCAAATGGCCGGCATTCCGCGACACGGCGACGGTGCCACACGCGTGTCTCTTGGCAAACTCAACGCCGGCGAAGGCCGCAATATCACGCCGGCCCACGCCTACATCCAAGCAGAAGTGCGCGGTCAGACGCCGGAGATCAACGACTTTCTCTGCCGCAATGTTGAGCATATCGTCAAAGGCAATGCCGAGGCTTATCAGGTTCAATACGAGCTTGAACGCGTGGGCGAAGCCACCACGATCGTGTCTTGCCCGGACATTCTCGAAGTCATAGGCGACGTGGCGCGCCAAACAGAGGGTGTGGCCGACGTCGTCGAACTGCGCAAACCGTCGGGCAGTGAAGACTATTCGCTCATGCTCAAGCGGGTCGTCGAGCGCGGCGGACGCGGCGCGATGTTCCGATGGGGCTGCAGGCATCACGGACATCACAAGTCCGATTTCGACATTCAGGACACGGAAACGATGCCGGTAGCTTTCGGCATCTTTACGGGCTGCGTTCTGCGGTTTAACGGCATTGATTCGGGTGCGACGGACTGAAACTAGCAGTCACTGTAGTCCATCCACGCCTTGCACCTAAGGAGCTTCGCCGCTTTTTAGCATAACGTAAATGGGCTTTGTCGTTTCTGAAATCTGGCGGTGGTGTTATGGTTGTGTACAAAATTACGGCAAGCCTTGGTGGTGGCGGTGTGTTGGATTACGAGGTTTGTATGAGCATCGACAATAACTCCAACAATCCGTCTGTCGGAAGTAGCGCTAACAGTTACACAGCCAACGAGAAGCGATGTGATTTCTGGGATGGCTAAATACACGCGAGCTCCCGCAGTCGTCGAACTACCGAGGCTCTTCACTTACGCGCCTGGCAGAGTAAGAAAAGGATCAGGAAAATCAGGATTTTCAAGACCTTGCTTGCTATACTAGCGACCAGAGAATGACGCATCATTATTCTCCAATCTTTAAGCGGCTCGGTGCTACCAACACTGAGCCGTTTTGCTACGGTTTTGGACAAAGAAAGAACGGCTAACCGTCGCAGAACCGTTCAATTCCGTGTGAGCAATGATGCAAATCCCACCGGACATGGCGCTCATTCTACTGAGCTTGCATCTGGCTACTCAAGTGGCAAGAACGATTGTGGAAAATGCCAGATTTGGCCGCCGTTACTGAAGCCTCTGGCGTCTCCCAATTGCCAAAGTCCGAAACATTCGCGCTGACATTTTCGTTTACCCATTTGGTGGTGGCAATTGAGTTATCGTCACTCTCCGTCACCGAACTTAATGTCCGGCGGCGTGCGGATGCTCAATGGCTCTCAATTTCGACTTTTTTGATTTCGATCGGAAACGGTAACGAAAAAGTCGTAGTCCGATGCCTTTCGTTTGTTGTTACTCTTTTGCCGTTTGTGTGATTTTTAAAACGACAAATGGGAGACACAACACAAATGAAAAAGACCATTGCGGCCGTTGTCTGCGCCGCTGCCGCCGCCATCTCGGTTCAGGCTCACGCCGAAGACGCCAAGTTGCTTCGCATGGCCTGCGAGAGCACCTACGCGCCGTTTGTCTTCTTTGACAGCGAAACGGGCAAGCTGAAAGGCTTTGAAATCGACCTGCTCGAGTACGTCGCCAAAGACATGGGGCGCAAGCTCGAAGTGACCAACATGGGCTTTGACGCGATCATTCCGTCGATGCTCACGGGTATCACCGATGTCGGTGCTTCGGCCTTTACGATCACGCCCGAGCGCGCCAAGCGCGTTTTGTTCTCCAAGCCTTACTACATCTCGGGCCTGTCGATTCTTGTGCGCGCCGAAGACAAGGACAAGATCAAGAGCGTCAAGGACATTGAAAACTGCACGATCTGTGCGCAAATCGGCACCTCGGGCTCCATGCGCGCGGCAAAAGTCCCGGGTGCTACGGTTCGCAACTTCAACACGATCAACGACGCCTATCTCGAGCTCGGCAACAAGGGCTGCAAAGCCGTGATCACAGATCGCCCCGTAACGGCCTACTTCCTTGCGGCGCGTCCTGAAACAGCCAAAGCCTACTACCATCTTCCGGAGGTTCTCAACAGCGAATCCTTCGGTTTCCCCGTGAGCAAGACCAAACCGGAACTCAAGAAGGCCATTGACGCAGCCATCGACAAAGCCCGCGCCAACGGCGAATTCACCAAGATGTACGTGAAGTGGTTCGGTGAAGAACCACCCAAGGAACTGTTGAAGTAATCCGAAGATCCAAACTCAGGCGTCGGTTGGAGAATGTACCGACGCCTTTTAGTACACGCTTTTCTTTTGAGAGGCGTTGATTCTGATTGCACGCAGAGATTTTGTTGACGGCTGTGGTCTTTTGACAGCGGTACGAGTCCTTCGCTGAAGAGTGACCCGCAAAAGAAGGCTTCATCGCAACCGATGACTTTTACAGTAGAGGCCGTAAAGCCCCTGACTTCAGCCAGGGGATATAAGGCCGATCGTGCACCGCACGATAAAAAATTGAAAATACTGGCGCGTATACAAAATTTCAGGCATGATTCTCTGATCATGAAAATCATCTGCGGTTTCCAGTACGAACTCTATACGACAGACGAGCAGCGCTCTGCATTGAGCAGAAACGCCGGCTGTCGTCGTTTCGTGTTCAACAAAGCCCTGAAACTGCAAAACGAGCGCAAGAAAAACAGTCTTTCTCTCTTGCGCTACAAAGAGCTATGCCTCGATCTTGTCAAATGGAAGAACGAGGAAAAGACTGTTTTTCTCAGAGAGGCGATGTCCCAACCTCTGCAGCAGGCGCTCAAGGACCTCGATCGAGCCATTGCTGACAGTTTTCGTCCCAAGAGCGATCCTGCCCGCAAAGAATGGCCGAAATTCAAATCAAAAGACATCGGAGACGGCTTTCGTATTCCGCAGTTCAAACCTGAACATATCGATGATGTCAACAGCCGCGTGAAGTTGCCCAAGATCGGTTGGATGCGCTACCGCAAAAGCCGCCCGCTTGCGTTCAAGTGCACCGACGGCTCCATGAAGTCCGGCACGGTCAAGCAGATTCATATCAAGAAAGATTGCGGCCATTGGTTCGTGGTCTTCACGACGGAGTTCGACATTGAGATGCCGGATCCAAAGGAACTTGATGTCGGCATTGATCTGGGCGTGGTTCATGCGGTGGCTACCAGCGACGGTCAGTTTTTTGATTTCAATACGGGCAGAATCAAGGAGCTCGAAAAAGAGATTGTTCGCTATCAACGCAAATTGGCGTTGAACAGAGCATCGCGCCAGAAGCTTGCCAAGGCCGGACGAGCAGAAGCCTTCGATAAAACGAAGCCGAGCCGCAAACGCAGGAGATTGTTGGAAAAACTGCAAAAGCTGCACAGACGAGTTCGTCATATTCGCCGTGACTTTCAGATGAAAACCGCGCACACGCTCGCGCAGGAGTATGGCTGCGTGTACGTGGAGGATCTGAAGACACGCAATATGACGAAGAGTGCCAAAGGCACGCTCGAGAATCCGGGTAAAAACGTCAAACAGAAATCCGGCTTGAATCGGGCGATTCTGAGAACGGGCTTTTTTGGCATGCGGCAAGCGATCGAATGGCAGCAATACAAGGCCGGGGGCTATGTGGTTGCCGTTCCTGCTGCCTATACGAGTTGCGAGTGTCCGTCATGCACGTGTACGGATAAGCGAAATCGACCGCGTCAAGCGCAGTTTCGCTGTATCAGTTGCGGCTACGAAAACAATGCCGACATTGTCGGCGCGATCAACGTGAGGAGGAAGGGCCGGACAGGTCCGAGCGCACACGATAAAAAGCGCATCGCTCGTGAAGTGAGCGCTGGAGCCAGCGTGCCTTTTGCACGAAACTCCGGCGCCAACAGCGAGAACCAACCTCTTGGAGTTGCGTAAGCCACTCCGAAGGAGTCCTCTGATTTCAATCAGGGGCGGACGTCAATGTTCCAAAACTGTTTGGTGAACCCGATCTCAAACGCCGTGAAGTAACACTCCCGTTAGTAACATCGTTGTTACTAACAAAGCCGTTACTTCGCCTATCTCTTTTCTCATCACCTCTTTGCAAGCGATCACTCTTCTGGCACAATTGCCGCCGATCAAACGGATTTCCCAGTGTTTACCGTGACCTTCGGGTCAATCAAACCTGAACTACAAACCACCCCGACGCGGGCGTTTGCCTGCGCGGATGCAAGAGTGTGGAGCCTACCCATTGCGGTGGACTCTTCTTGTCGTTTCGGTGGGTTTTCGCCTGTTGTCGGTTTCAAACACCCTCAACTTCAAAAGGAAAACCCATGCCCATGACATTTACCTCCTGCATCCCGGCTCAAAACTTCGGACTTGCGTCCGAGACAACGATCCCGGGGTTTCAGCCTTTGCAGCTTTCCCCTCCTGCGCCCGCTCAATGCGTTGCCGTCGACCCGTGCCACGTCTTTGAAGAATCGTTTCTTGAAGACTTTGCGCTGTGGTGGATATGGCACGACACTCGTACGCCGCTCTACATCGCGGGTCCCACGGGTTGCGGCAAGACAACCTCCGTTCTTCAGTTTCTCGCACGCGTCAATGTTCCGGTCATCTCCGTGACCTGTTCACGTCGCTTCGTGAAGGACGATCTTGTCGGCCGCTGGGGCGCACACGAAGGAAGCTTTGCCTGGATCGACGGCCCCGCGACCATCGCGTGGAAAACGGGAGCCGTGCTGCTCATCAATGAATTTTCGCTGGCGCCACCCGAAGTCTGGGTGGGTGCCAACGACATCTTCGAGGGGCAGCCCATCACGATCGAGAAGACAGGTTTGAGCATACCGAGACACGACAACGCCCGGGTCATCGTCACCGACAACTGCCGTTGCGGAACGTTGCCCGAATCGGCCTACAGCTCACGCAATCAGCAAGACGTCAGTACGTGCGATCGCTTCTGGCACCTTCAAGCCTCCTGGCCCTCGCCCGAAGTGGAAACACGCATCGTTCTTGCGCGCTGTGAGCGTGTCGTGCCCGGCGAATTGCCGGCCCCTGCGCCCGACATTCTTGCCCGGTGTGCCGCCCGCTTTGCCCAAGCCACGCGCACGAATCCGGCTCGAGAGACGGATTTCGCCAGCGACGATGTGCCTCCGGCATTGAGCACCCGCGTGCTGATTCGCCTGTGCGAAATCCTCACGCAGTTGCTCGCAAGCGGTATCGCTCCCGATCAGGCGCTCGCGCGAGCCGTCAGGCTTGCCATCGGCAGCGCCCTGACGGATCAAGCGTGTTTGGCGCTCATGGAGCTTGCGGCATTTCACTTTGCTCCGCTCTTTGAGTCACTGGGCTCTGCGGCCAAAAAGCGACCTCGCCAAGCGCGGCTGCCGACGCTTGACTAAGCCGCCGCCCGAGTCTTCGACCACCTCCTTTCTTTGCGGTTTTCCCCCGAAGAACAGTCCTCTCGACTCTTCCGACCCCGTTCTCCGTCCTTCCGGCTCAAGATCCGTGACTTGTCTGCGACGCGCTTTATCAGCACGTCTTCGACAAGCGTCGGGTTCTTTTGCGCGCGCAACGGACCGCAACGGGGTCTTTTCTTTTGGAAATTCCCGATGCAGCTCGATCCCCGCCCCGAACCCGCACCCATGACAGACGCCGAAATCGCAAAACTCATCCCTCCGAAAGGAAAAGAGAGTTTTGTGCACTGGTACTTCATGCACATTGATCTTGAACCCGACTGGAGAACCGCCATGCCTTCCTGCGGACCTCGCTTTAGCGAGCTCACGGACAGGCAGTTTGCGGATCTTTACGGAGAAAGCTTTCATGCCAAAACGGCTCGCCTTGAAAACATCGATGCCGGACGCGGCACTGCGTCCCAATTGCCTCAAAAGGCTTCGCGCGGAACCCATCCTCCCAAACGGTGTTTTCGCGGATGCTTTAAGCGCACGCAACGGCGAACTGTCAAAGCTGTAGATAAAACCGTCTGAGTCAATCGTCGCCTGAGTCTTTGACTCGGCCGGTTTGCCGGCTGAAACGTCTGCGGTTTGTTTCTTTGCTCTCTGCCTTTTTCCCGACACGCTCTTGTTCCGGCAACGGACGAGGCGTTCGGGAAAAAGGCGAGCGTGAAGATTTCCTGCCTTGCGTCCGTTTTTCCTCTTTTCAAACCCACCGCATGCCGCTTCGCTCGAAAATCAGCGCATCCTCGCCCGTTCGGAGCCGACATTTCCTGACGAATGATCTCATCGGCGAATCCGACTCAAAGGCGTCATTTGACGTGCTCGCCGAGCGGCTTCTGCAGCGGTTGTGTTTGACGGCAAACTTTCGGAACGGGTTCCTGAAGACCATGGATGCCGCCTTAAACGGTCTTTGCTGCGCCGACAAAACACGGATTCAAAACCTTTGTCTGGTACTTCTTCGTTCGATTCCGGACTCTGAACTCTCCGGCAATTTGCGACTGATCGAAAAGCTCCTTTCCGTGGCTGCCGTGCTTTTGCGTTCGGTTCCCCAAGACAGCGCCTTATTTGACGCCGAAACACAAAGTCTGCTGCAGGCTATGCTTGAAAACGAAGCAGAACTCACGCGGATTTATCGGACGCACCAACGAAGCGGTCTGAACGCCCTTGTACTGCTGTCGGGCTTTTACGCAGCCGTTCAAAACAATCGAGACGAGCCACAAACGGCAGCCTTTGGCCGCCTTCTATTCGTGCGGCATTCGTTTTTTGCGTTCGTTGCGTCGACCTCAACGACAACACTCTTGCGAACGCTCACGATCGTGCGCGTCTTTCCTCAAGAGAAGTCCCCCGTGCGGCTTTTTTTATCGCCTGCAGTTTTCGCACCCGTCTTTCATAGCCGCCTGCACGGCCAGCCTCTTTCTTTTGTCAACGCCCTACCCCATATCGAAACACCAGTCACACGCGACGGTGAGCTCCTACGGCTTTTGAAACAAGCCGGTCTTGTTGGCGCCACGCATCGGGTTCGACGCTGGACCGACGCCGGGCGATTGACTGTTGAGAGCCTTTGGGAACTGCGCCGTGCAGTCGTCAGACGCCTCTTTACGCTTGTCACCTCCGAGACAGCTGCAGCCTTGCATGGCGCCGCCTATGACTTCCTGCAGTTGGAAAGCGATGCTCAGCGTGTCATTGCAGCTCCGGGCAGTTCCGGCGAATTGAAAAGCACCTCGAAAACCCCAGCACCGGAGGTTTTGTGTCATCCGGTGATGAACGGCGCGGTGGCCGGCGTCGGTTTACCCTCCTGGGCCAATGCCGTGCTCGTCCGAGCTCTCGCACGCGTCGACGAAACCGTCAAAACCGATCACTGCATCAGGCACTTTTTCGTCATCAAGCTTGAAACACAGGACAACATTCGCGTTGCGTCAGCCTCGAAGAACTTGCCCAAAACTCCGTCCGAGCCCGTCGACCCTCGCACGGAGTTTCTTTCAGCCTTAAACAGAACACTCGAAACGGAAACGGCCGATCGTCATTTCTTGCCTGCGCTTCCCGCCGGGCTGTTCGTGCCTGCCCGGTTCTTTGCAACGCCACCGGTACTTTGGCTCGCTCCTTTGGAAGCGCTCGGACTTGCCGTGACCTGCACGCGTCCAAAGGCAACCGTCACGCCTTTCGAGGACAAAGAGGAAACTTCTCCGCAACCCCGTTTCAAAGAGAGTCACCCGTGTGAGCCAGGCGTGCTCTTTCCCTTTTTCGACTCTGTGGGTACCGCCCGCTGGTGGCTGGAACAAATCGGGGAACGTTCTCACACCAACGGCGAACAAGCCTCTCGCCGCCGTCTTTTGAAGCACTTTCTTCTGACGGACGTCATGGCGCGACTGCTGCGAATCCTTGTGTTGCAGGCTCACCATGCCGATCAAAGCGTCGGCCATCGCATCCTCGGCCAAACCGCGGCGCTTGCCGATACCCCGACGAGCGAAACGCTGCAGCGAGAACTCAAAAAGTTTCTACCCGTTCAACATTTTCGCAAAGTCTGTGCCGCCTCCTTTGCCGAATTGGCTCACGGTTTTCTGGCGCACGACCTGCAGCACAAGGGCCGAACCGACGTCGCCACCGGACTCGAAGCTGTGATCGAAGCTCAAAAACGACAGTTGGCCAACGCCCGCAGCAAACGGCTCAAACGCATTGGGGCTCGACCCGATCCATAACCGTTGAATTCTTTCGGATTTTCTCGTATGTCTTTAATCAAATTCTTTACCCACCGACGGCGTTCGATTTTTACGGCCGGCACCGATGCGGTGCGTGCCGACACGTGGCGCCCCGCCGTCGAGTTGTGGCCGGCGGCAGCCTGGAGTCTCACTGCAGCTGCAGCCTTGAGCATGACACTTACTGCAATGACGCCGCCCGTGCCGGCTCTGCCCATGGGGTTAGCCGCGGGGGTGTTGGGTACGCTGCGGCTACGATCCGCTTTGAATGTTCTCAAAGATCGTGCGGCCTTGGCGGGCAGCGCACTGGAACTCATCTCCTCCCGATCCTTTGCCCGACGGCTTTTACGCGCTCGTCGCGACATGGCCCGCAAGGGCGACACCGAAACCTTTGCTCCGGTCTGGTTCGGGCGGGGCTTTGACTGGGGGCCCGAGCACGCCCAAAAGCTCTATGAACTCTCCAAAATCGATGTCAACCGCCTGCTGCCCGCCCGTGCGCTTTGCAAACTTTTGACCGGCACCGAGCCCAAAGATCCCCGTACGGTGGGGCTTTCTGCCATTGACGGGTTGGAGAGCCACAAAACGGATATCTGGGTGTCGGAAAAAACCTTGGAAGGCGGCACGCTCATTGTGGGGACAACTCAGGCGGGCAAAGGCGTGCTGTTGACAAGCCTTGTGACACAAGCGATTCTTCGCGGCGAAGCCGTCATCGTGATTGACCCCAAGATGAGTTCGCGTCTGCAAAACGCCGTGACGGCCGCGGCAAAACTCGCTCACCGAAGTCCCCCGCTTTTCTTTCACCCCAACCATCCCGAGGGGCTTCGCATCAATCCGCTGACGCACTTTGAGCGTCCGAGTGAAATCGCAAGCCGCATCACCGCCGTCATGTCTGACTCGGGCCCCTTTACGTCGTTTGCCTGGTCAGCCGTCAACGTTGTCGTCGACCTGCTCGTTCATGTCGGGCAAACGCCCTCGATTGCCGCGATCGAATCGGTACTCACCGGTGACTTCGAAGATTTGCTTTTGGAAGCGGCAGAATTTGACTGCGGCGAGGACTATTTCAACATGCTCGTCTCGGAGGCCAAAGTCAAGGGTAAAAAAGGTCGCGAGGGCGTGCTTGACGTTCTAGAACGAGCCAGAGCCGAAGAAAGACTCTCGGAGGCAACCCTCAAGGGCGCGGCAACCTATGCCCACGACCCCGTGCATTTTTCGAAGATCACGGCAAGCCTCATGCCCGTTCTGGCAATGCTCACCTCCGGAGCGTTGCGACAAACCCTCTCGCCTCGCGACGACGATCCGATCGCCATGAGTCTTTCGGAAATCATCGCCCAGCGAAAGATTCTCTACGTGTGCCTCAATTCGCTACCGGACCCGACTGTTGCGGGCGCCATCGGTTCGATGCTTCTTGCCGACCTCGCCTCCTGCGCGGGCGAACGTTACAACAACACATCCATCTCCCGAAACACTGTCAGTCTCTTCGTAGACGAGTGCTCGAACACGATTAATCGCTCGCTTATCGAAATCCTCAACAAAGGTGCCGAATCGGGCCTGCGGACCACTTGCGCCATGCAGACCGTCGCCGACTTGGCTGCGCGCTTGGGCTCGATTGATGAAGCGCGCATGGCGCTTGGCAACTTCAATAGCCTCGTCGCTTTGCGCACCAAAGATCGGCTCACGCAGGAGTTTGTTGCCGAGACGTTCGGTCGTACCTACATCGCCAACACGGCCGCAACACTCACGAGCGCTTCGGATACGGCACACCCGGGGCACTTTACGGCAGGCGCTTCGCGTCAAATCACAGCCTCCCGCGAAGAAATCATTCCGTGCGACGTGCTCGGCAAACTCCCCAACTGCGAGTTTTTTGCCTCGCTTGCCGGCGGCCGCCTCATCAAAGGTCGCACACCGATTCTGATCCCGGACGAGGATCTGTTATGCGAATAACGCTTTTTACTTTTCGAAAGGTAGCGCAATGACCGCCAAACCCATCGGCACCTTTGCCCGCAACTGCTTTCTGTTGATTTTCGTCCTGTGGCTTGCTGTCTTTTGCTTTGCCTCGGGCTCTTCCGTCGAGTCGGTTTTTGAAAAGGAAAGCGTCGCTTGTCAAGCTCACTGCCGCGCACAGCTTGAAAACCGATTGCAGTCAATCAACGGTTGGTTTGATGCGCTTCGCAGGAAAGTTCACTCTGCCATTGTGTCAATACCGACAACCGACGAAACGTTTGCGCCCATCGAGGCTGAGATTTGCAACGGCGTTCAGACAACAGTTTTCAATCGTCTGCATGCCGTGCAGGAACTCATTCGTCTTGTGAGTCTTCGGCTGGAGGTTTTCAAATGCGTCTTCGACCTTATCGCACTGCTCGCCGTGGCCACTGTGATCGATGCCGCAAGCCTGCGCTCAATTGCGCATCATACGTTTGATGCCTCGCGTCCGGCCGTGAGTTTTACCTCTGCGTTGGGCTTTTTGGGAGCGCTCACTCTGGGGGCCGCCTTAGTTTTGATGCCGTTTACCGGAGCAGCTGTAGCAGGGCTTTCAGTGATTGCCATCGGATGTATGGGTCTGCACACATGGATCCGGTATTTCCACAAGCTCTGAGTCTTACCAATCGACTCGATCCGCTTTGGCGCCCGCACAAGTGCCGAATGTGTTTCGGCACAAACGAAAAGCTCCCGGCCAATCCAAACCCAGGACAGATCGGCGCGGGAGCTAAAGACTGTCTGTCGAGCCATGCCCGTATCGGGCAAACCGAATCGGGCGATGGCTCTTTGCGACGGACCGATTAGAAGGCGTACTTCGCACGCAGCTGCATGTGCATCGAGCTGCGTTCTTCATCACCCCATTCGTAACCGGCTCGCAGACCGAACGTGAAGTTGTCCTTTACGGCATCCAAACCGATGTTCGAGCGAATCTTCACGTCATCGGCAAAGGTGAAGTTGTAGGTGCTTTCAGCACCGGCAAAGCGCACCTTGCTGTCGATTTCCGTGTCGGCAATCGTCGGCACAACGGCAAGCATGAAGGACGGTTCCATATGGAAGCCGCCGGTCGTTTCAAGGCTCTTGGACAAGCGGGCACCGATCGGGATTTCCACTGCCGTGGCGTCGGAATCATCGATCTTGGCTCCGTGGTCGTTGTCAAAGCCGTCCGAGCGCACATGGTAGACGTCAACACCGATAAACGGCGTGAAGTCGGCCCACGACATCTCGAACTTCTTTTCGCCCTGAACGCCGAACGAATAGACGGCCGTCGTCGTGTCCGTATCCACGTCAGCTGCGCCGCCGATCGTGAAGTCGCTCTTCAACCAAGTGGCCGACACGTCGCCCAAAAGGTCGAAACCTGCAACGGAAGTCTTGCCGTAAAGCGAGAAGCCGTAGTACTCGAAATCGTCGGTACCGTCGACGGCATCGTTTTCGGTTTTACCGGTACCTGCCGTGATCGCAGCGCCGAGCATGAAGTTCGTAAACTGCGCTTCACCGCCGATGGCCAGACCGTAGACATTCGTATCCGTCTTGATGGACTGAGCTCCCGACGAGATGCCGTCGAGTTTGGTCTTGCCGCCCGTGACCTGTGCCCACAAGCGGTTGCCTTCGCCCTTGACGCTTTCTTCACGCACGATGCGGCGCAGGTCGCTTGCGCGATCATAGGCCGTCGTAAAGGCCGTCAAAGCGCCTGCCGGGTTCATGGCGGCGTCAAAGCGAGCAGCTGCAGCAGCCAGATTGCCGGACGTATCGGTCAGCACGTCGTTAACGTACTTGCGTTCGGCTTCGCTACCCAAAATGCCGGCGTTGGCCAGATCGGCACCCTGCATGGAGTCGCCGTAGACCTGACGGGCGTCCTGAAGATTGGCTTTGATGTTGCCGTTTTCATCCATCTTCAGATCCCACATGCCGTTGCCGGCCATGAGGTTGTCGCCCCACTCCTTGTTAGCCGCATCGTCGTTGATGAGCTTGTAGGTAATGTCCTGACGGATATCACCGACGAGAATCGCCTTGGAGTTTTCGCCGATTTCCACGGAAGCGCCTTTACCCACGGTGATCATGGCTTGGCCGTCTTCTGCTTCAGAGACATTGGCCACCAGAGCGCTGTTGGAATTGAAGTAGACCGAACCACCCTTAATCTCGCCAAGATCTTTGATGGACGTCAGGTCCGCATCCGCATAAATGTAGCCGGAAGCATCGACCGTAATCGGTGCACCGACATAGACAGCAGCACCGATCTGACCTTCTCCACTGCCCCACTTCAGACTTTCGTTTTCAGCAAAGAGCTTCAGAAGCTCGGAATCATCCGTCGAACCCAGAACCAGATAGCTGTTCTGACCGGCAATGAGTTTGCCGTCAATGTTCTTGCCAGCGAACTTCAAGCTCGAACCCTGCTCAATTCCATCACCGTAAGCCGGATCAAGGAAGTACGTTGCGCCGCCCAAAGAATCAGACTTGATGGTGAGCTTGCCGGCTCTGCCGTTGTCTCCGGCCGTACCGATGTTGACAACCGAACCTTCCTTCTGATTACCGACCTGAATCTTGTCGACTGTCACCGAACCCAGAATGGTCGTATTGCCTGCTCCAAGATTCATATTACCGATGGAAGCACTGCCGCCCGTGACGTCAATCGTGCCTCCATTGGTCTGCAATTCTTCAAACGTCGCTTCACCACCGGCAACAGCCACCGTACCGCCGGCTTCAACCGTTGCATCAGCAACCGTGAACTTGCCGGAATTCACGGCGAGCGTACCGGAGTTACCGACCGTCACTGCGCTCGAGAGCTTGCCTTCGTTGTTAGCCGCGCCGTCTTGGCCGAGCGCCAGAGTTCCCTTGTTGTCGATCTTGACACTGCCGCCTTCGTCGGCAAAGTCTATGACTTCCTTAAGGTTGCCCTCTTCATCGGTGCCACCCACCAGCGTCACGGTTGCACCGTCAGCATCGCCGCCAATCGTTACGGATTTCACACCGGAGTCAACCTTGATGCCGGAAACACCGAAGGAATTACCGATGCTTGCGTCAGCTCCCTGGTTTTTGTCAATCGAAACATCGACCTGGCTTTCGATCACGCCTTCCTGATCGCCGACATCGTCAATGGAGATCGTGCCGCCGTTCAGACCGACGCGTTGGCCGTTGAAGACAACGGAAACACCTTTTTCGGCCAAGCTGATGGCATTGTTTTTGTAGAACTCGTTGTAGAACTGGTCTTCAAAGGCAACCGTACCTTTGGACAATTCGATGCCGCTCTTGACGCCTTCTGGATTGACGGTCTGGCCGTCTTTACCAACACCTTTCTTGAAGATCTGGTCGGTGTAGGTATGCAGCGAACCGCCGTTCACAGCAAGCTTGCCCGAGCTGCTGACATCAATCTTGTCGGCATACACATTGCCGCCGGACACATTGGCCACACCTGCCGTAATCGAGAGCGTGCCGAGATCAACATTACCTGCATCACCGGTGAAGGTAAGCGCACCGGCGTGTACCGATGCGGTTTCAAACGTGTAAGAACCGCCGTTAAAGACAACATTCGGATCAGGCTCTCCATCGCTGGAGTTGTTCGGACCGATGGCCAAGCTCGTCATGCGATCCGCATTGTCAAGCGTCATGTCCGAGCCGTCTTCGCTGACACCGGTCAACAAAGCAACATTACCGTTGAACGTCACATTGCCGCTTTCAATGCGCAGTTCCTTTTCATTTTCCGGACGAGCCTCGTACAAATACGTGCCGTCGTTGAAAATCAGATCACCGCCGCTGACGTTACCGGCAACGGAGAACATCGCGCCGTTGTTGAAGGTCAACTTGCCGCCTTCGACAAATTCGAGTCGCGCATCTTCAACCAAATCGAGCGTTCCGCCGTTGACCGTGATGTCTTTGATGCCGGTCATCGTGCCGCCAATGCGCGAGTCTTCATCATCCGTGCCATTGAGCACAAACGACGAACCGCCAACATCAAGCTTAGCCTGATCGTTCAAATTGAAGTAGTTGGCCGTAACAGTGGCATTGGACAGAGAAAGTTCATGATTCTGACCAACATTAAAGGTGTGCAACGAGATCAAAGCATTGCTCACGGTCAGAGAAGAAGCTTCATCGCTGTTCCAGACAGTGGCTTGACCAGTGAACTTACCGCCTTCAATCGTCGTGCGGCCGCCAAAGAAACGGGAGTCGTTAAGCGTAGTACTGCCGGCCGTTTGTGTGAATTCGCCCTTGAATTGATCTACGCGGCCGTTGAGAGTCAGGTCGCCCTTGTTGTTGACGTAACCAACATCGCCCTTAAGTGCGTGAGTGGCCGTGATGATTGTCGTACCATTCAAATTCAGGTAGCCACGACCGGTCGTGAATTCTTCAGGCGTATCGATAATAACGTCACCTTCCGGATCCGGATAGGCAAAGTTGACACCAACGCTTTCAAATCCCTCAGCCCCGGTTGATGCGGTAATGGTGGTCACCCCGGTTTCCGAGGTATTCATCGTGACCGTCACACCTTCAGGATACTGTTCAAAACCATAGCCATCGCTTCCGGGAACAAAACCACCCAAGCGAATTGCTTCGGCTCCACCGGTTTCCGAAGTTGCCGTAACAGTCAAATCTCCGCCGAACGTGGCGTTGAGGCTAAAGTCCTCCACGGGAATGTTTTCTTTAATCCAGTCATCGTCACCAGCAACCGCCTGCAGCTTCATACCAACCGCATAAGCGCCCTTACCGGTAGCGGAAATCGTGGTATTTCCCTTGAGGTCAATCGTGCCGCCTTCCGTACCAAGACCGAAAACAAACCCGGCGAAATTGTTAGGATCCGCGTCCTCATTTTGGCCACCCTCCAAAACCGAGCCTTCACCGGTACTCACAGCACTGATGGTCAGGTTGGTTTCAGCAGACGACGTAATAACGCCCGGCCCGAACAATTCGATGCCGCTAGTCGTTTGCGGCCACGATTCTTCTACCGGATAAACATTGGAAGCGCTCTCACTGCGGATCGTAATTTCCTTTCCGGTGAAATTCGCAGTCGCCCGACCATCCATAGCCACGCCAATCGTATCGCCGGAGCTATTTGGATTGGTGTTAGCCGCTGAAATGACTGTGTTCTCAGTAAAGTTTGCGGTTACGTTGTCCTCAATTTGAGTGCCATAACTTGCTCCGTTGGAGGAAACCGAGGTCACATCCAACTCGCCGAAATTGATCGTCGCCGGGGTTTTCGTTTCATTTGTTCCGAGAGCAACGCCCACAGCAACACGGCCCTTTGACGACACTTCAACAGTCGTCTTGCCATTTAGAGACGCAGAACCTTCCACATCAATACCGAGCGAATAGCTGCCGTTATCGCTGGCTCTGGCAATGGTCGTTCCGTTTAACACAGAACCGTCACCTACGGAGAGAGCAGAAGCAAAGGCTGCCACGGGACTTTCTCCCGTGCTTTCAATATTCACTTCCAAAGTGGTGCCGGCATCCGTGAGAAGCGTTGCATCTTCCTGCAACACAATGCCTTCGCCCTGCATTTCATAGGGGTAGTCATCGTTCCCTTCCATTACCAGGAGCGAATCGGGATCTGCAATCGCACCGGTTTTTACTTTGACCACAAGAGTGGCGTTGTTGGTCAAATGCAGATCGCCCGTGACATTGATACCCGAAAGCGACGGACTGCCTGCAGAGTCTGCATTGGCAGTAACCGTCGTCGTTCCACCGTCGATCGTCAAGGAACTCGCTTCAATGGCCGCATTAAAAGCCCCGCCGTCCGTATAGGTACGACCGTTTTCAACATTCAGAGAAATAGTGTTTGTGCCGCTGAGCGTGAGAGAACCCAAGTCACCAACATAGATCGTACCGCCAGCCAGAGAGTAGTTTTCACCGTTTTCGCCCGGCAGACGAGAAATGGTATGACTCAGATTCAGGTTGGACGCCGACGCGTCAACGCGCCCGGCATTGCTGCCCTGAACACGAACCAACACGCTACCGTGAATCGGGGTGTCCTCTCCCATGCTTGCATCAAGCTTTTGTCCGCCCCGAGTGGTCTCGGAGGAAACAAATGAACCGGATGTGAAATCTTCGGAGCGATTAATCGTGTTGATGGCTTCAGCCCTATTGAAGTCAGCATGGCGCGGAGGGGTGGCCATTGACGTTGCTGAAAAACCGCTTAAAACAGCAGCCGCAACAAGCGTAAGAACAAACGTAGAGTTTTTCTTTTTGGCCGATTTGGTTAAAGCCAAATCAGTACTTGGGGGGGGGTAAGCAGCATGTCCAACTACCTTTTGATTTTTGAAAAAACGTACCTCTGCAAGGCACGAGAAGTAGTTAGTGTATTCCCCTTAGTTTCTGGACGGCAACCCTGCTACAACTCAGGAACCATTGATGACTTCTAAACGTTCTGTTATATCCTTCAAAGATTTCAGTTCCTTGAATCTTCAATAAAAAATAAAAATCTTCGGCAAGCTGATTCCTTCAGCTCACTTGTATCCGACTGAACTCTATTTCGAGGAATCACAAGCAACCTTTCGAAAGAGAACAGGCTTTCCTTTAAACGTCTCAATGCAAATCACTTACCTCAAAGACTTTCAACAGGTCACTTTTGAACTGATATGTCTTTCCAAGGAGAGTTTTCCGTGATCCTTTTGCTTGAAAACAGATAAATCTTCGTTTTTTCTGTTTTCAAACAATTCTTTACGGCTAACGGTGCGACAATATGCCAAAAGAGGGCTCAAACCATGCGCAAAGATCTCGCTTTTGTACTTTTTTCCGTCTTTTGTGCATCCGTTTCTGCACCTATTTCTGCAGAGAATCTTTCTGACAAGCAGATGGTTCGCATTTGCCAGATGCGTGTCAGAGATGCGGCCAACTTCGTGACGGGCGGCGCAAAGAACTACATGGCTTTCTCCAACTGGAAGGTCAACCACGGCAAAGACGGGAAAGCCAATGTGGTGACGGACTTCGACCTGGGCACTGAGTTGCGCGTTGAATTTACGTGCTACTTCGAAGGCAACAAAATGGTCAACGCCTCGGCAAAGAACAAGTCGGGCGAACGATCCTATGACAAGCTGAAACAGGAATTCGGCGAAGCTCTGGCGACCGCTCGCATTTCTCACCCGGGCTTGACCGAGGAAGAGTTCATTTTTAATCGCATTGGCGAAGTCGAGGCTGAGTACACACTCATCGACCGCAACGGCGATGTTGCCCATTACCAAGAGTACACGGGAGCGGGAAGACACCGTGTCGGCCCCATCCGTCATGAGCCAACGCCTATCGCCAGTCGATACAGCCCTCCGAACCCATCCAAACCGGAAGAGAAAAAGCTTCACGGTCTTCTGGGGAACATTCAAAGCGCACTTGAGTGGGCGTTTGGTGATTCCAAGTAAACGTTAAGCCGTCCCCGATAGGAGCTTGCGCACCAATTGCGACACCTCTCGTCGCAGAGCGAGGTTAGAATCGCCACTATCGGCTTGTGCACACACGGCAACTTCTGTTCGCACTCAACACACAAGGCGACGCCGGAAACGGCAAACAATAACCACGTTTGTTCCGAATATTTGGCCATACTCGGAACTTATTCGTATTTGCCAAACAAAATGTCCAGATTTACTTTACCGACGGTCGTCCTTTGCTCTTTCTTGGTTTCAGGATGTTCAACGTACAAATTGATGACATCCGAATTTCCCAATGCGAACGATTTCACCGATCCGATTGAATACGCTCAAACGTTCATTATTGAAGATGACGACATGAGCAGCCTCAGCATGAGCGACCTTCCCCGTTTCTGGCAAGAAGACCTCACCTCTCCCGAAGGGAATTTCCTGACTGTATCCGCAGGCAATCAGATGTTTGAAAAGTGCTGGTGGTCTTCGCGCAACGCGTTTGATGAAGACGATGCCGATGAATACGTCTGGATTGAAAAAGGTCTGACTCAAGTTTGCAACAAGCAAGGCGGCACATACGACCAGATGAGCGGTTGGTGCGGCAAAGACAGCGTCCCTCTGTTCCGCGCTCAGATCAAAGCCAGTCAAAAGTATCCGGATGAAAGCAACGGCTATTGCGCCAAGATTGTGACGCCTTTGTCCGGCCTATCGGTTACCGCGGATAAATGGTTAACCTATGCCGAGAGTGTCGGTTTCATGACTAAGCGCGCAAAAGCCGAAGCCGATCGCAAAGCGCAAGAACTCCGTGAGCAACTGGCTAAGCAACGCGCCGAAGAAGCCAAACAGCGCGAAACCGAACGGTTGAATATGCTCAAAGCCGAGCATGCTCGCCAACAAAAGCAAACGCCAATTATCCTGAAAACGCGCGGTTTGAAGATCTGCAAAAAGGAATATCTCTCGAAAGAATACCCCTACTTCGTCGGATACGTTGAGGATTCGGCAAATCAACGAGTTAAAGTGCTTGTCAGTGAGAAAATCGAAAAACCGGGCCAATCCGACAGCAACTTCAAATCCAATCTCATCTGGGATAAAGCCAAGAATTGGTATATCTGCGAATAACCAAAAACATCTGACTTTTGGAACTGCATGACGTCGAACCGGTTGCAAATCGATTGTCACGCAAGATAGTGACGAAAGATTCGGCGCTGCGCCGCTTTTATCGCCATGCTCCGGTCGGCTTGTCAGGAGCAGGCGCAGCAGCCGATGTAAAAGAACGAATCAAAATTAGGCCTTGCGCACGAAGTCACGCATCACCCAGCCGAAAATCATGGCAGCAAGGAAAATGGCTGCAACAATGCAGGCAAGCAGACAGCACGAGGCCATGTCCATGAACTTCCACTGCGGAATCAAGTACCAACCGTCGGAAGACTGATAAAGCTCAATGAACCAGCGCTGCAGATCGCTCAACACGGCGCCGTCGGGAACAACCGGAGCATCGTAGCCGCAGTCACCTGTGGGCTGGAACCAGGCCGGAGCCCACTTTTCAAGCGGCAGACCAAACGGGAAGTGCGGTTCCGTCGAGCAACCCTGCATGCCGAACATCGCCATCGGATCGTCGGAATGCACGGCGTCGTGAATGCCGATGAGTTTCCACGAGCACATGATCGTATAGATAAGACCGTAAAGCGAAACCACATAACCCACGATCTTGGCCCAGAGCGCCTTCGGGTTGATCATTGCAATGATGCAACCCAAAGCCATCACTAAGTTGCCGTAACGAATGTAGACGCACTGCTCGCACGGCAACATGTGCATCCAATCCTGAAACACGTAGTGAGCCAGCAACACCATGGCGATCATGGCGAACGCGATGATGCCCCATGGCCAGCGAGAATCCTGCCAGTCGGCAAGCGTATTGACAGGGTCTGTCTTCAGACCGCTAAAAAATTTTTTCATCGCAAAAATCCCCCGCCTGCCGCGCCCGAAAGAACGACTCGGACTTTAGCGCTGGCTCGGTGTAAAAATCGAAAAAGAATCGGGAGAGACAACTGCACTTGCAGTTCGCGGTTGTCTCCCCCGTTAGGAGAGAAACAAGAAACTGTTC
>ENA-UEOZ01000513-UEOZ01000513.1-human-gut-metagenome-genome-assembly--contig:-NODE-513-length-25188-cov-209.449803_pt1 | contig 25188 bp, 17 predicted proteins | sample MGYA00242898_ERZ507912 | MGnify/ENA primary metagenome ERZ507912 (study PRJEB26167, sample SAMN06115410) | human gut metagenome | host: Homo sapiens | place: China:Chongqing | collected 2016-04-27... | reverse complement strand
ATAAATTCTTAACTATTAACTCTTTACTCAATTACACCTGCTGCATGTCATGCAACTTCTTGTAATATCCGTCTTTTGTTATCAATTCTTCGTGGGTACCACGCTCCACAATCCTGCCCTCGTGCAGGACGCAGATTTCGTCGGCATGCTTGATGGTACTCAATCGGTGGGCTACTGCCACGGTGGTACGGGTCTTCATCAATCTCTCCAGGGCATCCTGTACCAGGCGCTCGCTCTCTGTATCAAGAGCCGATGTTGCCTCGTCGAGGATAAGGATAGGAGGATTCTTGAGGATGGCACGGGCGATGCTCACACGCTGACGCTGACCGCCGGAGAGTCTGCCGCCACGGTCGCCGATATTGGTATCGAATCCGTGCTCCGATTTGGTGATGAACTCGTAGGCATTGGCAATCTTCGCCGCATTGGCAATTTCCTCGTCGGTAGCATCTGTCTTGCCGAAGCGGATGTTGTCCTTGAAGCTGGCATTGAAGAGGATAGCCTCCTGGTTCACATTACCTATCAGCTGGCGGAGGTCGTGTACAGCAAGGTCTTTCACATTGATGCCGTCGATGAGCACCTCGCCCTCCTGTACATCGTAGTAACGAGGAATCAGGTCGAGCATCGTACTCTTTCCGCTACCGCTCTGACCCACCAGTGCGATGGTCTTTCCCTTAGGAATTACCAGGTTGATATCCTTCAGCACGTAAACCAGTTCACCGTTCTGATGGTCGGTATAGGCAAAGGAAACATGGCGGAACTCTATCTGATGCTCGAAGCTGCAGATATGCTCAGGGTTCTCCTTGTCCTTGATTTCAATCTCTGCCTGTAGAATCTTGTCGATACGCTCCATGCTTGCCAATCCCTTCGGGATATTGTAGCTCGCTTTGGAGAATTCCTTCAGCGGGTTGATGATGCTGTAGAGCATCACGAGATAGAAGATGATGGTAGGACCGTCGATTCTGCCGTAATCCAGAACCAGGATACCGCCAAACCACAATACCACCACGATGAGGATGGTTCCCAGGAACTCACTCATCGGGTGTGCCATCTGCTGACGGATGTTCACGCGCATGATGTTGTCGCGATAACTGCTGTTTACCTGGTTGAAGCGCCAGTTCATCTTATCTTCAGCACAAAAAGCCTTGATGATGCGCAAGCCGCCCAGGGTTTCTTCTACCATACTCATCGTGTCGCTCCAGAGCGACTGCGCCTCGGTGCTCTGTGCCTTCAGCTTCTTTCCTACAACACCCATGAACCAACCGAAGCCCGGCACAAAGAGAATGGTGAAGAGGGTGAGCTGCCAGCTGATGCAGATGAGCGTGATGAAATAGAAGAGAATGAGAATAGGATTCTTGAAGAGCATATCGAGCGACGACATGATGCTGTTTTCCACCTCCTGCACATCACCGCTCATTCGGGCGATGATATCTCCCTTGCGCTCCTCGCTGAAGAAGCCCAGCGAAAGCGAGGTAATCTTCTGGTAGAGCTGGTTGCGGATATCACGCACAATACCTGTACGGATAGGGATGATGGTGGCTGAAGACAGAAAATAGGCTCCCGTCTTGAGGAATGTCATGAAGGCTAGGAACAAGCCGATAACCAGCAGAGCCAGTGATGCACTGTGCGCCACGATGAACTCCTGGATGTAATAATACAGGTTGTTGGTTGCCACTTCCTTGATGCTGCCCAGCGTTCCATCCCATTCCATATAGTCGTTGGCACGGATGCCGCCATCTACCTGGAAGAGAATCTGCAGGATAGGAATCAAGGCTGCAAACGAAAATATGTTCAATACCGCAGACAGGATATTGAACAGAACAGAGAGCCCCAGATACTTCTTATATGGAGGGACGAATCGGCGTAAGATTTGCAAAAATTCCTTCATAGGTGCAAATATAGTGTTTTTAAGGAAGACCGCCAAATTTTTGGCGGCCTTTCTTGACTTTTATTCAGTTTTTTCTTATAGGAGAGCCTTTTTTGCTCCTTTTTTTCTTCAAAAAAGCATCCTTACTCTTTTACTTCCTCTCCGAAGAGGGTAGCAGAGGTAGAACCGGTGATGCGGACCTTTACGAACTCTCCGATGTGGTGGTTGCCCTTGTCGATGACCACCGCCTTGTTCTGCTCGGTACGGCCCATCATCTGCTCACGGCTGCGCTTGCTGAAGTTCTCGATGAGGATGGTGAATTCCTTGCCCTCGTCCTTCTTGTTCTGCTCGGCGCTCACCTCGGTCTGCAGCTTGATGAGCTCGTTGAGGCGGGCTATCTTGGTTTCCTCAGAAACGTTGTCTGGCAGGTGCTTGGCTGCGTAGGTGCCAGGGCGCTCTGAATACTTGAACATGAAGGCGCTGTCGAAGCCTACTTCCTTCACCAGCGAGAGGGTTTCCTGATGGTCTTCCTCGGTTTCGTCGTGATAACCCACGAAGATGTCGGTGGTGATGCCGCAGCCCGGGATGATGCGCTTGATGTCGGCGATGCGCTGCAGATACTCCTCACGGGTGTATTTGCGGTTCATCAGCTTCAGTATCTTGTTGCTTCCGCTCTGGGCTGGGAAATGGATGTGCTTGCAGAGGTTTGGCTCTTCGGCAATGGCCTGCAGGATGTCCTCGGTCATATCCTCCGGGTTTGAGGTGGTGAAGCGTACACGCATGTCTGGCACAGCCTGGGCTACCATGTGCAGGAGTTCGGCGAAGGAAAGACTGCCTTCCTCGCGCTTGCCCGATGGCGAGAGGCCATAGCTGTTTACGTTCTGTCCCAGCAGGGTAACCTCCTTGAAACCACGGTCGTGCAGGTCGCGCACCTCACGCAGGATGCTCTCTGCATCGCGGCTGCGCTCACGACCACGGGTATAAGGCACGATGCAGTAGTGGCAGAAGTTGTTGCAACCACGCATGATGCTTACGAAACCGCTCACCCTGTTGCCACCGATGCGCTGAGGCACGATGTCACGGTAGGTCTCGGTCTTTGAAAGTTCTATGTTGATGGCGTTGGTGCCCATCTCGCACTGCGCAATCATATCCGGCAGATTGAGATAGCTGTCTGGTCCACAGACCAGGTTGGCATAGTGGTTCTGGATAAGGTCATCCTTCACGCGCTCAGCCATGCAGCCCAATACGCCGAGAATCACCTTTCTTCCCTTCTTCTGCTCAGCATGCAGGGTGTCGAGGCGATGGTAAATCTTGTTCTCCGCATTCTCACGAATGCTGCAGGTGTTCAGGAAGATGGCATCAGCCTCTTCCTCTTTCTCACAAATCTCGTAGCCTGCCATCTGCATCACAGAGGCAACTACCTCGCTGTCTGCCACGTTCATCTGGCAGCCATAAGTCTCAATAAACAGTTTCTTCATTGTTCTAGATGAATTCTAATTTATATATTAATGTATAACTATGATTTCTTTTTTAGCATCCCCGATGCCGTCATCACTTCATGTTCTTCGATGCTGCCATCAGCAGGAAGTAGAATACCACGGCAGAGATCCATCCGGCGATGGCATCGATGAGATAATGTGCCTGGATATACACGGTGGCCATGCACAGGAAGGTGTAGAATGGCAGCATGATGAAGAGCAGCTTGCGGTTTCTGCTGTGCCAGGCAAGGAGCATGCAGATGGTGCTTACGCCCACATGCGAACTCGGAAAGGCGGCGGTAGGTCGCTCTCCGGCTTCCTTGGCATCCTCCACCAGCTGGTAGAAGATTCCGTCGGTATATCCTGGGGTAGGCAGACAGTTGGTATGGGTGTTGAAGTAATCGCCCAATGCCGGGAAGATTCCCTTGGCTATATCCTGCACACCCACGGCATCAAAGTAGAACGTAGGTCCCACCACCGGCACGTAGATGTAGATGAGATAGTAGAGGAAGAAGCTGGCGAGCAGCACAAAGCTAGCTCTTTCTGCCTCGTAGTATCTGCAGAAGAAATAGTAGAGCACCACTGCTGCTATCATCGGATAATACATGAAGTAGCCCATCGACATCAGCTCGCTCACCACCGCCCACGGCAACGCCTTGGCAAAGAGCAGGGCGGGCTGGCATCCAAAGAGGTCCTGTTCCCAGCCTGCGAAGATATGGTCCAGGTTGGGGAACATGCGGTTGATCTCGTAAGTGTCTGGATACCACCAGGCAAGCAGGGCGATTTGTGCCATGATGCGCACCATCTTCGTTATCCTGCATGGAATCATGCGGTATACGCCCCAGAGGGCGAGGGTGATGACTAGAATTCTCAATCGTCCCCAAAGCATCGATTCCGGGTTCACCACCTTGGTAAAGGCGAAGAGCATGGTAATCACGGTGATGGCCATATAGCCCAACATCGCCCATTCCAGTGGCAGGAGTCCCTTCTTTGGGTTCTTGTCTATCTTAAAATAATCTTTTATCATTAATCAATGTTTATAGTTTTTACAGCCATCCGTTATCCTTATACCATTTGATGGCGATTTTCACGCCTCTTCTCAATGGATAGTGGGGATGATAGCCCAGCTCGTCCATGGCTGGCTCGATGTCACATCGCCAGTTGCGCTGCTTCAGGATGTTATACTTGTCGTTGTTCAGTGCCGACATCTTTCCGGTCATTCTTCCCAGGTATTCGCCCACGAAGGTTACGATGCGCAATACCCAGATAGGCGCCTTGATGCGCAGCATCCATGGATTGCCCAATTCCTTCTGAATCAAGTCGCTGAAGGCTTCCGACTGGTATACCTCGCCATCGCTGAGGAAGTATTTCCTGCCGTTCATGCCATGATCCAGAGCCAGGAACACAGCCTGCACCACATCCTGTACATACACAAAGGTGATGTCCTGACGCTTGAATCCTACGGCGAAATCCACGTGCTGCCTGATGCTCTGAGCCATGAGGAAATAGTCTTTCTCTCGGGGGCCGTATACGCCGGTAGGACGCAGGATGATATAAGGGAAGTTGTTGCCGATGCTGTCCAGATAGCGTTCTGCGGCAAGCTTGCTCTTGCCGTATGCCGTATTAGGCTTAGGCACATCGTTCTCACTGATTTCCTGATAAGGCTGATCCTCACGGATAGCTCCGAAGATGCTGAGCGAACTGACGAATACAAATCGCTTGATGGGCATTCCCAGGTGCAGGATGGCATTCACCAGGTGCTTGGTACCCTCGGTGTTCACCTTATAGAAATCCTCTGCATGCAGGCACTTGGTGGCGCCGGCTGCATGCACTATATAGTCGAACTCGTGCGGGGCGAGTTCCTTCTCCAACTCTTCCTCTGAAGAAAGATTGAGATTGATGAAATGGATGCGATCGTCTTGCAGGTATTTCCTGGAACTGCTGGGGCGTACTGCCGCCCAGGTCTCCATGCCTTGTCTTAAGGCTTCTTCCACGATGTAACTGCCGATGAATCCCGACGCACCCGTTACTAGAATCTTCATTAATTAATTATGTAAAATTGCAATTTCGCTGCAAAATTACAACAAAAAAATGAGTTATCATGCATGTTTTTCCGAAATATGACGAAAATATTTAATTTCTTTGTCGTATTTGTATAAAAATGTAGTATCTTTGCAGTATGGAACAAGTTTCGGGATTCTATTTCCCTCCTTCTGGTCAGACTTCCTCCGGTTTCTCGGAAATGGAGGAAATTTCGGTTGGTGGCTTTAATGTCCTCATTCGTGCCAAGCGTGATGGCAAATGGTGGGTGTTGAAGGCGCTGGCACCCGATGTACGCCATAACGAAGTGTTCCGAAGTCTGTTGCATAAGGAGTATGATATCCTTTCCAAGATTCAGCATCCGGGCGTGGTTTACGTGGAGGGCATCGAAGAGGTGGATGGCTACGGAGAATGCCTGGTGCAGGAATGGATTGATGGCGTTACCCTGGATGAATGGCTCAGCACGCCGCATGCCCGGTCGCAGCGCAGGCAGGTGGCTCACCAGCTGCTCGAAGTGATGGAGTATGTGCATAGCCAGCAGGTGGTGCATCGCGACCTGAAACTCTCGAACATCATGGTTACGCGCAGCGGATGTGTGGTGAAGGTGATTGATTTCGGATTGTCGGATGCCGATTACTATGCGATATTGAAGTCGCCTGCGGGCACCGAGGGATATATCTCGCCCGAACAGCAGCGGGGTGGACCCACCGATGTGCGCAACGACATCTACAGTCTGGGTGTCATCCTGGATAAGCTGCAGCTCGGCTTGTCCTGCAGACTTTCCATCGGGCGCTGTCTCTGTCCCCTCGAAGCTCGCTATCCTAATGTAGCTGCCTTGCGTAATCACATTCTGTTTCTCCACCGTTCCCTGCTGGCACTCTGGATAGTTCTGGGGGTGCTGCTGGTGGGCATCGCCGGAGGTGCTATATATAATAAGGTGAACCAGCCCGAAACCATCTATGATGTGGTATCCCAGTTTAAGGTGGGTAACTTTCTGTGTACTTCCTGGGGCGGCGGTGTTGTTTCGGTGAAGGCTATCAACCAGAAGGATTCCTGCATCGAGGTTCCCAAGACGGTGACTTATCAGGGCATGACCTATAAGGTGGATGAGATTGAGAAGGAAGCCTTTGCCCATCATCAGGTGTTGGAACGTCTGGTGTTCCCGGATACCCGCCTTCATGTAATGCGTGGCATCGTTACCGGAAGTCCTCATCTGGAGGAAATCATCTTCCGCAGTAATCAGCCGCCGGTCATCGGCAATGCCATCTGGAAGACCCGGATTACGGATGTCTTCGATCCGCATTGTTTTGAAGAAGTCAAGCTGCTGGTTCCTAAAGGCAGCCTCGCCGTTTATCGCGATTCCCCTTGGGGCAGGTTCCGGCATATTGAGGAATATGAATAAGATAAGACGGAAAATATAAAAGCCAAAAGGCGCCCACCCAGGTGAGCGCCTTTTGGCTTTTATATCATTTCTTTTTAGTACCACACTTCAATCTGTGGCGACTCCTTGGCGTAACTTGGCATGCATCTGCCTATTCTTGCGCCGATATAAGTTGGGTCGCAGATATAGTAGGTCTTGCCCTTGTATTCGTAAGAGGTGCCGTTTGCCACTGGCTGGTTGAAAGCCACGGCAGTACATTCATGACCAGGGAACTGGATGAGATGCACATCAAGACCCAGAATCTCGTGCACCAGATAGGCATAGAATATAGCACGGTCCTCGCAGTCGCACAGCGGATAATAGAGCGTCTCCTCAAAGTAGAAGTACTTCTCACGCTTAAACTGCTCATCATCTGTGGCGTATGGGAAACCCTTCTGTATGAATCTCAGGATTCGGTTGGCAGCATCCTGTTCGTCCAAACCTGCCACCTGGGTGCGGATCTGCTCCACCACTTCGTTGCGGAACTTCTTGTCTACCACGCTGGAAGCCACTGTAGGAATATCTATCACCGGATATTCATCGAGCATCGGCATGATGCCTGTAGGCACTTCGCCCTTCAGGGTGATGCCCGCCGCCTCGTAGCTGAATGGCTTGGTGCCGCTTCCTATCACGGTCTTGCCGGTGAATCTCAGCTCCATGTCCTTACCCAGTTCTGCATCCTTAGGCAGGTCGCAGGTGCGGAAAGCGCCGCTGTCGTCGATGTTCGGATAGATATAGTACTTCTTGCCGTCGATGTTGATGTATGATTTCTCAAACACGTGCTCGGCGTAAGGCACGAGCATCGCCACCTGGTGGTCGTTCATACCCAATCGGATGTTGTAGCCGCAGTTCACCAGAACATACTGTGCCGCCACAATCTTTTCGTTCTGGCTGGCGTTCGGCATCACGGCGTTGATGTATTTCTCTACGAGCATGGCAGAAGCCCAGTCGCTGAGTCCCATCTTGCGCGATTCGGTGGCGAAAGCCTGGGTCACCTCCTTGAGGTCTGATTTCTTCAGCGTCTTCCAGTAAGCCACCACGTCGTTGGTAGAGGCGATGTCCTTCTTTGCCAGCAATATGGCCTTCTGGAACTGGATGTTCTCTCCGTAGTAATCCACGTCGATGGTCTGTTTGCTCACTGGCACCTTCACATGTCCGATATTCGGCAGTGCAGGCATCACAGGGATGGCAGATACGGCTGGCATCAGCGGGATTTCGATGCCCGAACCGGTGAACTCGATGTCTGGAATATCCGGCTTCACCTCCGGCAGCTTCGGCTTGTTCACAGGGTCAACACCTGGTCGGATGGTAGGTGCCTTCGGATTCTTCTTGCTGGTAGGCACCTTTGCCAGTGGGTCGGTAGGCAGTGCCGGCACCTTGGTAAGGTCTGGCTTCTTGTTGATGTCGCCCAATCCACCTTCAGGGATATCGATGCCCGAACCTGTGTAGTCGATATCTGGAATATCCGGCTTCACCTCCGGCAGCTTCGGCTTGTTCACAGGGTCGATGGTAGGGCGCACCTTAGGTGCAATCGGACTCACCGGCATCTTAGGCTTCACGGTCACCGGCTTTTCTGGCTGCTTAGGCTCCGTATAGGTAGGTGGAGTCTTTGGCTTAGGAACCTGCGAGCGTATATCTCCCTTGAATTTCTTATACTCTTTCCACACACCTTGCATGTACTTATCGTAGTCGGTAAGTATGGTGTTACGGAACTTGTTGTAGTCGTCCATCATGCCTTGTCTTGCCTGCTGGAACTGCTTCACGAAGTCATCATTCTGCGCAAAGGTTGGTGTTGCTTGCAAGCCAAGCAACAGTATCATGCTGAGTGTAGGATATATTCTTTTCATAAGCTCTTTTTTATGTTGTACACTATTATAAAGATAGATATCTGTTGCAAAGATACTATTTTTTTCTTTATAGTCAAAGTTTTCTTTAAAAAAAAGCTCTCCATCCCATTATTTTTTTGGGATAGAGAGCCTGACAGTATAGTTCTTAGAAGTTACCTGGCCCGATTTCTTACCTTGATGGATGGATTCTCTGGGTCGTTGAAATCCACCATCAGGAATTAGGTAACCATGATCGCCATAGTTGGATGAATAGTAATCCTGTTTAATCTGGATGCCGTAGGTCTCGCCTCCGGCGCCCATCTTCACCACGTCGTTGTCGGCAAAGCGGATATTGATAAACTGGTTGCTCTGGAAGCACATCTTCAGCTTTCTCAGATACTCGCTTGTGCTGTGGTGCAGTTCAAGGCTAGTGCCAGGGCTGCCACCATCATAATCATAATCTTTCTCATAATTATATTATCTAATTATATTATCATTTATCATTTGTTTTTTATTGTTGTCGGCGGCAAAATTACAAAAATCTTCTGAGAGTGGATTGGTTCAATTTGGTTCAATTTCATTTTTGAGTGCAAAAAAAACTTAAAAGGCAATGGCGTGGGTAAAATAATAGCCATAACTAGCACTATCAGCATAGTTATGGCTACTGGATTTTATTTACCCTTAAGGCAAAAAATAATTAGCCTTAAGGGTAAATATATTTAGCCTTAAGGGAAAATTTTCCTGTGGTTCCGGATGTATGCTCTCCAAACCCCCAGTTTAGATGATACAAGGAACCATGGTTTTGCAGTTAGATTGATGCTGCATCCAAACTTCCGTTCTTAAGATGAGCTACAATCTTATTCATTTTATTCTTCATATACTCCAGTGTCTTCAGGATAGGCATGACATCTGATTCTATGTTGAAATAATAGAATGAGCCATAAGAGTTGAAAGAATTTTCTTCTTTTTCTAATTCTTTTTGGAATGCCGGATAGTTATCCAGTCCGCAAAGTTCGAGGTGCTTTCTTACTCTATTCTTCCAGGCAGCAATATCTTTCTTTTTGGTTGTCTGGTTTATACCATAATTGGTATTTGTAGCCACAATTCCTATTCTCAAAGGATGATTGCCTTGTTGCTGAAAAGTCAAGATACCTTTTTCTGGAATAAGATACTTGAGCTCCAGTAATGCTTCGCCATGGAAGAAGTTGACCATTATAAAGAACTTGTTTTTGTTCTTGCTTTGGCTCTCGGTTCCCTCCATCTGCAGGATGTCTTTGTCTGAATGCGCCATGACAACCTCTTTTTCTTCTCCCAGCTCTTCCTTTATCATTCGGAGTAATATGCTAGCGCAATGCTGCATCACCAGCTTTTGCCAAATGTCATAGCAGCGGATGGCATAAAACTCCTGATGGTTAAGAAGTGAGCTCCAGCTTGCTGTCGGTAGAATCGCATTCTGATAGCAGATTTCTTTCTTCAGGATTTTTTTGATGTAGTCAGCAAAACTGCGAACAAAGTTGCAATACTGTGTTATCAATTCCTGATAGAAAGGAGTAATCTGTTGGCACTTGTTGGCCCTATCAAGATACTCTATATATTGAGAGTAATATACAAGCTTCCAGTTGCAGTCGCTGGCGTAACTTTCTGTCAGACAGAGAAGGACGTAGTTGGTCTTGACATTAGTTTCTTTGTTAAGCTTTTGAACTTTTTTCTGATATTCAGCCAATTGCTCCTGGTAAGGAATGCTCTTGAATTTGTTTTCAAGCACAAACAGAACATCGCCAGGAACGTCCTCTTCTTCTAGGTTATTTTCAACCTTTTCCTTATTTGTATTCTTTGTCTTTTGGCAAATACACAAATCGAAGTTCTTGTATTCTCGCTTTACCATCATCGTGTTGGGATTGAAATCCCAGTCCACGCCAAAGCAGGAATGAAGGAGTTCATTGAAAACTCCTCTTGTTGCATCATCCTCAGCCAACCATGCCAGAAAGTTGCTATGGAATAGTTCTTTGGAAGACAGAGACAGCTGGAAGACGGCGTTAGCTTTTAGCTCTTTCACAAAATCTTCTTGTTCTTTTGTCATAAGCCGTTCATTTTATTAAGTTGTTTGTATTATCATTCGCCAGTTCATAGGCTTTTCGCCTAATATCACCTTTTCGTCGGCAAAGTTACGAAAAAAAACGAAAGTGGATTGGTTCATTTTGGTTCAATTTCATTTTGCATCAAAAAAACTTTGTTTTATCATATAATTCAAGTTTCGCAAGTCGCATTCTTCCGTCCCCAAAGGGGGCGAATGTGAATAACCGCTGGTGGAATGACCGAAGGGAATGGAACCTGCGGATAGCGGATACTCTCTCCCATCGTCCCCAAAGGGGGCGAACAGGAGCTAAGCTGGGCGTTGTTCGCCCCCTTTGGGGACGCTTTCTCCCTAACTATTGGTTGTCCGCAGGTTCCATGACCTTCGGTCATTCCACCAGCGGTTATTGAAAGTTGGCCCCCTTCGGGGACCGGCAGTTCCTATCGGGGACGGTTGTTTCTTTCGGGGGACCGGCTGTTTCTTTCGGAGATAGTTGATTACTAGTTTTGGACCGGCTGTTACCTTCGTAACTTTGATAAAAATGATAAAAGGCTGCGTCTTTTGCCACGCTTACGTATAAAAAAGTTTTTGAATTTTAATACCACTATTACCACGCGGAAGATAACTGTTTGATATATAGTTGTTTGTGCGTGGTAATAACCCCGTTTCTATTACCACGCTATTGCCATTTGTTACCACGCTATTTCCAAACGGAAGAAGGGACTCCTGACGGAATATGGGACACTTGGCAGAAGACATGGAATGCCTGGTGGAAGAGTTAGATTGATGCTGCCAAAAAGGCTTCATTTCATCCTTTTTTGCCTCTAATCCCAAAAATCATATAGAATTTTGGGATTACAATCCCAAAAATCAGTATAAATTTTGGGATTAGGATATTTTGCCGCACTATCGCAAGTAGTTTCCTTCCGTCCCCAAAGGGGGCGAACAGGAGAAACACTGGATGTGGTTCGCCACTTTGTACCCACGAACATGAGTACTTATGCCCGGGAACATGAGCAACCATGCCCGGGAACGCGGGTGCTTTTAACCGACAATCCCGGTTAAAAGTGCCCAGAGCTCCGGGCAAAGTTGGGCAAAGCCTCGGGGAACATTCCTTGATGCTTGAAATGAGTTTTCTTAATACTAAATACGAGCTTTTCTGAAGCTTGAAATGTGTCTTTTCCTGCTACAAAGTTGGTTCATTTTGATTCATTTTCATCTAGTTGCAAAAAAAGTGGGAGAAAATGAGGAATGAATGGAAAATAATGTGTATCTTTGTCGCTGCAAATGGCTTATTTGTATAAAACGGACTAGAAAAAAGAAAGTGATATGGTAGAACATTTCAATCAAGAAGATTTCGAACGACTCAAACTCGAGGTGGAAACATTGGTGGGAAGAACCATCATGTCACCAAAGGATTTTGAGTTCCTCACCTGCCAGATTTTGGGATATACCAACGAAACCATCTCGGTGAGTACCCTGAAACGTATGTGGGGATATGTAGTAACATCTTGCAAACCAAGCGTATATAACCTCAATCTCCTTTCCCGTATGGTGGGATATCCCGATTGGGAATCGTTTGTGGCAGGAAAGAATGCTGACTCTTCGAGCCGATTCTTCGTGAAAAGCAAGCTCGTGGCGGAAGCACTCAACCTGGGGGAACAGGTGAAGGTGAAATGGAACCCGGGAAGACTCCTCGTGATAGAATACTGTGGCGATGACCGCTTCGAGGTGATGGAAAGCGTGAACAGCAAGTTGTCGGTGGGCGATACCTTCGTCTGCCATCAGTTAGTAGCCGATGAGCCTCTCTATCTCTCCAATCTGCATCATCCCGGCATCCCGCTCTGCAATTATGTGGCAGGACAGAACGGAGGCATCAAATGGTGCCTCCTGGAAAAGGAAAATGCAACCCAGGAGAATGCACGTGAAAAAGAATAGAATGTAAAAGTATAGATGATGAAGAAAAGCGAAGGGCATGGAGATCACGTTTGTGAACTTCATGCCCTTTAAACTATAAACTGTTAACTCTTAACTATATTCAAGCCCTGTTAACTATAAACTCTTAACTATCAACTCAAATTAAGCTTCATGCTGTCTTACACCCATGCGGGCCTCCACTACGTTCACCACGTAGTCGCCGAGCTTCTCGCACTCCTGGATGATGTCCATATACATCGTACCGATGGCGTAGGTGTAGAGATGGTTGTTTACATCGTTGATGTTCTGGCTCTTCAACTGGTTGCGATAGTTGTTGATCTCGTTCTCGATGTTGAAAGAGAGGTTCGCATCGTTGTCCCCCTTATGACCTACGAGAGTGATGTTCATCTGGGTGAGGGCATTATCCGTAAGCTCCATCATCTGATGCATGTGCTCATACTGAGAAGGAATGAAGTCTTCCTTGCCACGGATGCGGCGGTTCAGGGTGCGGGCGATGTTGAAACAGCTGTCACCGATACTCTCAATCTCTGAAATCTCACGCAACATGGCGCGAATCTTCGCCTTCGTCTCGTCAGAAAGATGAGAATCACTCACCTGGTCGAGATACTTCGCAATCTCAATCTCCATGTTGTCGGAGATGCCTTCGTACTTCTCGATGCGGGTATAGAGCTTGATGAATTTATCGTCGTTGGTCTCGCCCAGGAGTTCCTTCACCATGCCGAACATACGCTGGATGCGCTCTGCGAAACAATGAATCTCCTTCTGAGCCTCCAATACAGAGATTTCCGGAGTCTTCATGATACCGCTCTGGATGAAACGCAGACGGAAATCGTCCTCGTCGGCATTCTTCTTTGGACGGATAATCTTGCATACCAACTTCTCTATCTGAGGGATAAACCAAACCAGGATAAAGGTGTTGGAGAGGTTGAACGTGGTATGGAAGGCGGCTAGCACAAACGACAGCTTGGCTGCATTGGCAACGAAATGAGGATCGCTCTTCTCCATCATATCGTCGAAACCTACCCAACCGCAAACCAGATGGATGAACGGACGGAACACGCAGAGTATCCAGAGTACACCGAAGATGTTGAACACCATGTGCGCCATCGCCGCTCTTCGTGCCTGGGTGTTGGCGGTGAGTGCTGCCACGTTAGAGGTGACCGTGGTACCGATATTCTCACCCATCACAAGCGCAATACCCTGATAGATAGGCAATACGCCAGTGGAGCAGAGAATCATCGTAATCGCCATGACGGCTGCCGAACTCTGCACGCACATGGTCAGGACACTACCAATGAGCAGGAAGGTGATGGTGGTCTGGAAACTGTGGGGATCGAAACTTGCAAAGAAATCGAGAACTGGCTGGTTATGAGCCAGATCCATGTCGATGCCGGTTTGGCGAAGCGTACCCAAGCCTAGGAACATAAAGGATATACCGAAGATGAAGTCGCCGATAATCTTGCGCTTCTTACTATAGATGAGGATGATGGCGATGAAGAACGCCGGCCATACAAAATCCGTGATGTTGAACGAGAAACCCGCACTCATGATCCAGGCAGTGAGTGTGGTTCCAATGTTGGCGCCCATGATGACGGAAATCGCCTGGGCAAGGGTAAGGAGACCGGCATTGACGAATGATACGGTCATCACCGTCGTAGCTGTAGAAGACTGCACCGCAGCGGTGATGAGCGTACCCGAGAGGATGCCCGTCAAACGATTGGTGGTCATAGTTCCTAACACATGGCGGAGCTGTGGTCCTGCCATCTTCTGCAAACTGTCGCTCATGGTCTTCATACCAAACATAAGTAAGGCGAGTGCTCCAATAAGCCTAAAAAATATCCAAATCGACATATTATAACTTAATTAATGTTGTCAAGTTCACCAAGTTTACGTTTTTTTTCGTAACTTTACGCTCTGTAAGCCTAGTCCGCGGTATTGCGGGCAGGCATTGCCTGAGAAGTGTCTTTAGCAGGGCTTCAAAAGGCATAGATTAGTATAACATTGTAACATCATTTTAATACAAATGAAACAAATGATTCAAATCCGTTGCAAAAATAATAAAAAAACTCAGAAAGTCGAAATCGGGAGCACACTTTTTGATGTTTTTTCTGCATTTGACCTCAAAATGACCCACGGACCGGTGTCTGCAAGGGTAAATAACAAGGTTGAAGGCATGCATTATCGTGTTTATAACTCCAAGGATGTTGAGTTTCTTGATATGGCCTCCGCCTCCGGTTCGCGCGCCTACACCCGCACCCTCTTCTTCGTGCTGTGCAAGGCGGTGCAGGACATCTATCCCAATACGGATGTGGTGATTGATATCCCCGTATCCAACGGTTTCTATGTAGATATCCGTCTGGGTCGCCCGGTAGTGGAAGAGGATGTGAACATCCTCCGACGCCGCATGCAGGAAATCATCGATGCCAAGATGCCGATACGCCGATACATGGTGCCTACCGAGGATGCCATCGCCCTGTTTCAGGAAAAGGGGGATGTGGAAAAAGTGAAACTGCTCAAGACTTCCGGCTCCATCTATACCACCTATTATAAAATAGGTGAATATGTGGATTTCTATTACGGCACGCTGCTCACCAACACTTCGGGGCTTTATCTCTTCGGATTGGAGAAGTATTACGATGGCATGCTGCTGCGCATTCCTTCGCTCAAGGATCCGGATAAATTGGGCGAGATGACGAAGCAGGACAAGATGTTCGACATCTTCAAGGAGCACCATCGCTGGCAGGACATCCTGGGCATCAGAACCGTGGGCGACTTCAACCAGGCGATAGATGCGGGACATGCCACCGACATCATCAACATCAGTGAGGCACTGCAGGAGAAGAAGATAGCCAAGATAGCCGAGGATATTGCGAACCGTCAGGGCGTGAAGCTCGTGTTGCTGGCTGGTCCTTCGTCTTCGGGCAAGACCACATCCTGCAAGCGATTGAGCATCCAGCTTGCCGTGAACGGACTGAAGCCTCTACAGATTTCGCTGGACGATTACTTTGTGGATAGAGACAGGACGCCGAAGGATGACAATGGCGAATATGATTTTGAGAGCATCTATGCCCTGAATCTCGATCTGCTGAACGAGCAGTTTAATGCTCTTTTCCGTGGCGAGGAGGTGGAGTTGCCGAAATATGATTTCCCTTCGGGCAAGAGTGTGAAGAGTGGAAAGAAGCTGAAGATGGAGCCTAACAATGTGCTGGTGGTTGAGGGAATCCATGCCTTGAACCCAGAACTGACGGCTCATATTCCGCAGGAGCAGATTTATCGTGTGTATGCGTCGGCGCTGACCACCATTCTGCTGGATAATCATAACTATATCCCTACCACCGACAACCGATTGCTCCGTCGCATCATCCGCGACTATAAGTATAGGGGTGTGTCAGCGCAGGAGACGATTCATCGCTGGCCTTCGGTAAGGGCAGGTGAGAACAAGTGGATATTCCCATATCAGGAGAATGCTGATGCTATGTTCAACACGGCGATGCTTTATGAGTTGTCGGTTATCAAGATGCAGGCAGAGCCTCTATTGCAGCAGGTTCCGGAAAATTGCGAGGAGCATGCCGAGGCATATCGCCTTCTCAAGTTCCTGAAGTATTTCAAGGGAATACCTTATAACAATCTGCCGCCTACTTCGCTTCTGCGAGAGTTCCTGGGGGGCAGCTCATTCCATTATTAAAGGTTTCTGGCATGTGATGCAGGCAAGGCTTGTTTAGAGCTATTACAGAGCTATTACGTCAAAAAGTGGCGATAGGTGTGCTAAATCTATGTTTTTTTATGAGATTTAGCACACCTATCGCCACTTTTTGGGATAAATACCACTCTTTCCCTTTAGACTATGGGGCTATTATGTGGTATTGTAATTTGATGTTTGGCTTATCTTCTTTATCGATAAGATATGCCACATTCCATCTTTGCATCACATTTGTATAATTCTGTTCTATATGGATAGATAGAATTTTGCAGTTTTCTATAGGCTCCAAGGAACTCTCTAGTTTGGCAATCCCATGTGGTGATTCTCCTTGTATGTAGATTAGCGTATATTTTTGGAAGTTCACTACAGGTAGCTCTAATTTTGTATTAGGTCTTGCGCTACTTGCACAATTCTTGAAATACTTTTCAAAGTCATCTTTTGAGTTTATGACAAGAATCTGATTGTCTGGAGTCTCTATCATTATATCGGTAGGAACCTCATACTTACTATATGACGTGATATTTTCGTCGCTATTAGAGCAACTGACCACTAAGGTAAAAATGCAGATTAACACTGCTGTTATTATAGTACGTCTCATATTCTTTTTCATACGTTTGGCATTTTTGTTAATAATTAAATTATGGGTGCAAATATACAAAGTTAATTTAAAACGAACTTTGTCTTATGTAACAAAAACTTTTCCTGTTTTATCGTCTGTGCGCTTGACGATACGATTTTTGTTCTAAAAGAGCGCACTTATAATAATCTGCCGCCTACTTCGCTTCTGCGAGAGTTCCTGGGAGGCAGTTCGTTCCATTATTAAAAAGATGGAGTGTAGTGTTCCTCTTTTTCGTTTCTTCATAGATTTTCTTCATCGGATTACGCTGAGTTAACGGAACATTCTTGCTCCACGGATTACGCACGGAATTTAAACGGATTTGGCCTTACGGCCATTGGGCTAGCGCCGTATAGGCTGGCTTTTTCCAGCTTTAGGGGGTATCGCCACGACCGTCAGGTCGAGTTTCCGTTTAAAATCCGTGAGTAATCCGATGAAGGCGGTTAAGGCTCCGTTTATTCCGCGTAATCCGATGAATAATGACTCACCCTCTTTTACAGTTTGTTGCCGTAGCAGAGGTCTCCGGCATCGCCGAATCCTGGTACGATGTATTTATGTTCGTTCAATCCCTCGTCGATAGAAGCGCACCAGATGGTGGTCTTGTCTTCTGGGAAAGTCTTCTTTACGTGCTCGATGCCTTCTGGCGAAGCGAGAACGCAAGCCACGTGGATGTGCTTAGGGGTGCCCTTGGTAAGGAATGCCTTCATACCCATTTCCATGCTGATGCCGGTGGCAAGCATTGGGTCGGCGATGATGAGCGTCTTGTCGGTGAGGTCTGGGGTAGCCAGATACTCAATGTGAACGCCAATCTCGGTATGTTCCTTGTTGGTATATTCGCGATAGGCACTAACGAAGGCATTGCCCGAATGGTCGAAGATGTTCAGGAAACCCTCGTGGAAAGGCAGACCGGCACGGAAGATGGTACCGATGACAATCTTGTCGGTAGGAAGATTGACTTGTGCCACGCCCAGCGGGGTGGTCACCTCTTTAGATTGATAATTGAGGGTCTTTGAAATCTCAAAAGCCTCATACTCGCCGATTCTCTTGATGTTGTTGCGGAAGAGAAGACGGTTCTTTTGATAGTCGCAGTCACGCATCTCTGCCAGGTATCTGTTGATGATGCTGTTATGCTCGCTCAGATTGATAATCTCCATAGCTGTAATATTTTAATTTCTCGTTATATCTTAAAAACTTGCTTGTTTATTGCTAAATTTCTGCAAAGATACGATTTAATGCGGAAACTACAAAATGTTTTTCTGTTTTTTTTCGGGGAGCATCAAAAGCCTCCTTCTTCTCTTTATATATATGGCGTTTATTCTCTCTTGTATATGGCGTATATTCTCCTTTTATATATAAATAGGTGGAAAGCAAAGCACATATAGAAGCAGATTAGCCGGAATATTTGCAAAGTCAATATGGCAAATTATAGATGAATTGGCTGATTTTTGATTCTTTAACCTAAAAAGATTTTAAAAAGCAAGAATATTATCTAAGAATCTTTGCTATAAAACATATTTTTCGTACCTTTGCGGCGGTTTTGGGAGAATGATGGTTTCTTCTATCAACCAAGGTAAAGAGAAATTATTCACAACTTAAATACATTTAAAATAAAATGGCAAAGTTTGATAAGTCAGTTTTGGCAAAGTACGGAATCACAGGTACAACTGAGGTTCTCTACAATCCTTCTTATGAGGTATTGTTCAATGAGGAGACTAAGGAAGGTCTCGAGGGTTTTGAGGTTGGTCAGGAGACTGAGCTCGGTGCAGTTAACGTAATGACTGGTATTTACACAGGTCGTTCTCCTAAAGACAAGTTCATCGTTGACGATGCTACATCTCACGACACAGTATGGTGGGATTCTGAGGAGTATCACAACGATAACCACAAGGCTACTCCAGAGGCTTGGAATGCCGTTAAGGAGATCGCTAAGAAGGAGCTTTCTAACAAGAAGTTGTTCGTAGTAGATGGTTTCTGCGGTACACACAAGGATACACGTATGAAGGTACGTTTCATCGTTGAGGTAGCATGGCAGGCACACTTCGTAACAAATATGTTCATCCGTCCTCAGAACGAGGCTGAGTTCGATCAGGAGCCAGACTTCATCGTTTACAATGCTTCTAAGGCAAAGGTTGAGAACTGGAAGGAGTTGGGTCTCCACTCAGAGACAGCCGTTGTATTCAACGTAACTTCTAAGGAGCAGGTTATCATCAATACATGGTATGGTGGTGAGATGAAGAAGGGTATGTTCTCTATGATGAACTACTTCTTGCCATTGAAGGGTATGGCTTCTATGCACTGCTCTGCCAACACAGATATGAACGGTGAGAATACAGCTATCTTCTTCGGTCTTTCTGGTACAGGTAAGACTACATTGTCAACAGACCCTAAGCGTAAGTTGATCGGTGACGATGAGCACGGATGGGACGACGAGGGTGTGTTCAACTTCGAAGGTGGTTGCTACGCTAAGGTTATCAACCTCGACAAGGAGTCTGAGCCAGATATCTACGGTGCTATCACACGTGACGCTCTTCTCGAGAACGTAACTGTAGCTAAGGATGGTAAGATTGACTTCGCAGATAAGACTGTTACCGAGAATACTCGTGTATCTTATCCTATCTACCACATCAAGAACATCCAGCGTCCATTCTCTCAGGGTCCAGCTGCTAAGCAGGTTATCTTCCTCTCAGCAGATGCATTCGGTGTATTGCCACCAGTATCTATCTTGAACGCTGAGCAGACTAAGTATTACTTCCTCTCTGGCTTCACAGCTAAGTTGGCTGGTACAGAGCGCGGTATCACCGAGCCTACTCCAACATTCTCTGCTTGCTTCGGTCAGGCATTCTTGGAGTTGCACCCAACTAAGTACGCTGAGGAGTTGGTAAAGAAGATGCAGAAGTCTGGTGCTAAGGCATACTTGGTTAACACAGGTTGGAACGGTACAGGCAAGCGTATCTCTATCCGCGATACACGTGGTATCATCGACGCTATCCTCGACCACTCAATCGACGCAGCTCCTACAAAGACTATCCCATTCTTCAACTTCGTAGTTCCTACACAGTTGGAAGGCGTAGATTCTAAGATCCTCGATCCTCGTGATACATACGCTGATGCTTCTCAGTGGGAGGAGAAGGCTAAGGATTTGGCTGCTCGCTTCATCAAGAACTTCAAGAAGTATGAGACAAACGAGGCTGGTAAGGCTCTCGTTGCTGCTGGTCCACAGCTCTAATTCGACAATTCGAATTCATGCTAAATATGGAATCCCGTTTCTCGCAAGAGAAGCGGGATTTCTTCGTCTATGATTTTCCCGTTTTTCCCCGATTTCATGTCTTTTCCTAGCTCTTAATCACTAAAAAATATAAAAAAAGCCCCTAAAATGAATAATTTGCATAATAATAAGGTGAAAAGGGCGGATTTTTGAAGAATTCTCCGTAAATTTGCAGCTAAAAAGAAAAATTGAATAGAATGAAAAGGAAGTTTTTTGCTTTCATAGCACTGATTACAGCTACTTTCTCGCTCTCATCTTGCTTGAGCAGCGACGATACAACTGTGGAATATACATACGATACGGCCATCACCAGCTTCTCGCTCGGTAACCTCGACAGATATGCAAAGACTGCTGCCGGAAAGGATACCCTGCTGAAGTCGAACGTGACGGGCTCCAACTATAAATTTTATATAAATCAGACCACCCGTCAGATCTATAATGCGGATTCCTTGCCAGCCGGTACAAGGACAGCTGCCGTGTTGGCTACCATCGCCAGCAAGAACAGCAGTCCGGTGATCCTGATGCATGCTAAACAACCAGAGAATCTTGATTCGGCTGCCTATTATTCTAGCACCGACTCCATCGATTTCTCTCAGCCTCGCAAAATCCGTGTGTACAACAATGCCTTCTCTGCATACACCACATACACCGTGACCGTGAACGTGCATCAGGAGAAACCATACGATTTCAACTGGCAGGCGAAGGGAGCACAGGCAGCTTTGGCTGCCCTCCAGGATGTGAAGGTACTCGCTCTGGGCGACCATATCTATGCCTTCGGAAAGACTGCAGAGGGTATGAAGATATACAAGACTTCTTATACTGACGGTACTGCGTGGACAGAGGTTACTCCTAACCAGGCTTTCGCAGCTGATGACTATCAGAATGCCGTGATGATGGATGGCAATATCTTCCTCCTTTCAGGCGGTAAGGTTTATCTTTCTGCCGATGCTGCTACCTGGCAGCAGGTGGGAGAGAACAGCGAACTCAAGCAGCTGGCTGGTGCCAGCAGCAAGTATCTCTATGCCTTCACGGCTACTGGCATCTCCGTATCCAAGGATAAGGGAGCCACCTGGACAGCCCAGAAGATAGATGCAAAATATGATCTCCTGCCAACCCAGAACCTGAGCATGAGCGTTTCGGGCATCGCTTCGGTGAAGAATGCCGAGAACGTACTCCTTCTGGGAACCCGCGATGCCAGCTACGGCGATACCATCGTTACCACCTGGACTCATGTGGCAGATTATGCCAGCAATGCCCCTGAGTATGCCTGGAACTATATGGATGTGGATGCCAACCAGGCTAAGAACATGCTGCCGATGATGAGCGAGGTGATTACCTGCGCTGCCGATACCGGCTATGTGGCTCTGGGAAGCAACGGCAACTGGTATAAGAGCAAGGACAACGGACTGATCTGGGCGGTGGATTCGCTCATCACCCTGCCAGCAGAGTTCAAGGCAAATACCGGCCGCTTCGGTTTCTGCCGCGACAACAACCACTTCTACTGGGTAATCCGCAACGGTTACGTATGGAAGGGACGCTATAACATCGATGGCTGGCGCAAGGACTAAGCCTTCACTCGTTTGGCAAAGCATTCAACAGACATTATATATATAATAAGGTATAGGAAATGAAAATCAGCTTGCGCAACTTCCTGTTGCTGCTGTGCCTCTTGTTCCAGATGCAATGGGCAAGGGCGCAGGACGATCCGCAATATCGCATGGAGATAGGTGTGGGCGTAGGTATGGTGGCTTATGAAGGCGACCTGAACGGCAACATCTTTGCCAACCAGCAGCCGATGGGAGCCTTCGTGGGCAGATATAATTTCGACCCATACAAGGACTTGCGGCTCAACCTGGCATTCGGCAAACTGAAAGGTTCCACCGACAAGGTGGAAACCTACTATCCCGACTATCAGGAAGCACCTTACTCCTTCAGCAACACGCTGGTGGACATGAGTCTGGTGTTTGAGTATAACTTCTGGCCTTACGGCACAGGCAGGGACTACCGCGGAGCCAAAAGGCTGGTGCCCTTCGTGTTTGGCGGCTTGGGAGCCACTTTCGTAAAGGGAGACGGGAAGAATGTATTCACCGCCAACGTGCCCCTGGGCATCGGCGCCAAATATAAGGTGACAGACAGGCTGAACATCGGCGTGGACTGGACCATCCATTTCTCGCTGAACGACGAACTGGACGGGGTGAAAGACCCCTATCTCATCAAGAGCAGCGGAGCCTTCAAGAACACCGACTGCTACTCGATGCTCCAGTTATCGCTCACCTACAGTTTCAGCGAAAGATGTAAAACTTGTAATAAGGAAGATTAAGAACTCGTAAATAAAGAAGAATATTATATGAACAACTTGGATATGAACAGAATTCCTGAGCACATCGCCATCATCATGGATGGCAATGGACGCTGGGCTACTGAAAGAGGTAAGGACCGCAGCTACGGCCATCAGGCTGGAGTTGACGCAGTGCGTTGCATCACATCAGAATGTACTCGCCTCGGCGTGAAGTATCTCACCCTCTATACCTTCTCTACAGAGAACTGGAATCGTCCTGCCGACGAGATCTCGGCTCTGATGGGATTGGTGCTCACTTCACTGGAGGATGAAATCTTCATGAAGAACAACGTGCGTTTCCGTGTAATCGGCGATATGAAGCGTCTGCCACAGGCTGTGCAGGATAAGTTGCAGGAAACCATGGACCATACCGCCAAGAACGACGCCATGACCATGGTGGTGGCACTGAGCTACAGCTCACGCTGGGAAATCATGAAGGCGATGAAGGAAACCGTGAAGGAAGCCATGGAGAAGGGCGCCAGCTATGAGGAAGTGGAGAAGATGCTGACCGAGGAGAACTTCGAGCAGCACCTGGAGACCAACTTCATGCCAGACCCAGACCTGCTGATCCGTACGGGCGGTGAGTTGCGCATCAGCAACTATCTGCTTTGGCAGATTGCCTATTCGGAGCTTTACTTCTGTGACACATATTGGCCAGACTTCAACGAGGAGTGTCTGCACAAGGCTATAGAGAGCTTCCAGACCCGCCAGCGCCGCTACGGAAAGACCGAGGCACAGGTAGAGGCAGAGGAGGAAAGCAAGTAACATCTCCACGATGATAGGTAAGCAAAGAAGATAAGTTATAGATACTATATATATAATAAGGTATATAAATGAACAAGTTTAGAAAGATTTTCATCCTGCTGCTGGGCGTTATGGCGAGTGTGCAGATGCTGGCACAAGATAAAATCGTTAATCCCGACATCTCGTATGCCGGAACACCCCGCACGCTGACCATCGGCGGTATCAACGTTTCGGGTGTGGAAGGATACGAGGACTACGTGCTCACGGGTATCTCCGGACTCTCGGTGGGTGATGAAATAGAAGTTCCTGGCGATGCAATCACCAGTGCTGTGAAGCGTTATTGGAAGCATGGCCTCTTCTCGAAGGTTGCTATCGCTGCCGACTCCATCGTAGGCGAGAAACTCTATCTGCACATCTATCTGGCTGTGCGCCCTCGTATCTCGAACATCAACTATGTGGGCTTGAAGAAGAGTGAGCGTGAGGATATGGAGCAGAAGCTGGGTATGGTGAAGGGTACGCAGGTGACCCCTAATATGCTCGACCGTGCCAAGATTCTCGCCAAGAAGTATTTCGACGACAAGGGATTCAAGAATGCCGATATCCAGATTAACCAGCGCGACGACGTGGCTAACAAGGGACAGGTGATTCTGGATGTCATCGTGGACAAGAAACAGAAAATCAAGGTTCATCAGATTACCATCGACGGTAACGAGAAACTCTCTGACCGCAAGATCAAGGGTGGATTCTTCTCGAAGGGTGCCTTTGCCAAGACCCATGAGGCAGGCAAGTTTGCCACCTTCTTCAAGTCGAAGAAGTTTACTCCTGAGCGCTGGAAGGAAGATAAGCAGAAACTCATCGAAAAATACTATGAGTATGGTTATCGCGACGCCCAGATTCTGGAGGATAGCATCAGCAACTTCGACGAGAAGCATGTGAACGTATATATCAAGGTGGACGAAGGCAAGCAGTACTTCGTACGCAACATCAACTGGGTGGGTAACACCGTATATCAGACCGACAGGCTCAACTACCTGTTGGGTATGAAGAAGGGTGATGTATATAACCAGAAGGTGCTGCACAAGCGATTGAACGAGGATGATGATGCAGTGGCGAACCTCTACTACAACAATGGTTACGTGTTCTCCAGCATCAATCCTGCCGAAATCAACATCGACGGCGATTCCATCGATCTGGAGATGCGCGTGACAGAGGGACCTCAGGCTTACCTGAGCCACGTACGTATCAATGGTAACACCCGTCTTTATGAGAATGTGGTGCGCCGTGAGCTCCGTACCAAGCCAGGTGACCTCTTCTCTAAGGAGGCTTTGATGCGTTCGGCACGTGAGTTGGCTTCCATGGGACACTTCGACCCAGAAAAGGTTAGCCCAGACGTGAAGCCTAACTACGAGGACGGAACCGTGGATGTAAACTGGAACCTGGAGCAGAAGAGTAACGACCAGATTGAGTTCTCGCTCGGTTGGGGTCAGACCGGTGTCATCGGACGTGTGGGCTTGAAGCTCAACAACTTCTCTATGGCCAACCTCTTCAATAAGAATAAGGAGCATCGTGGCATCATGCCTATCGGTGATGGTGAGGTGCTGAGCATCGGTGCACAGACCAACGGTACCTACTACCAGAGTTATAACGTAAGCTACTCTACCAACTGGTTTGGCGGCAAGCGTCCTATCCAGTTCAGCGTAGGTGCCTACTACAGCAAGAGTACCGACGTGTCAAGCAACTATTACAATAATGCAGCCATGTACAACTATCAGAGTTACTTATATGGCTACGGTTCTGGTTACTATAACAACTACGAGAATTATTACGATCCAGACAAGTACATCCAGATGGTGGGTGTGAGCCTCGGTTGGGGTAAGCGCCTCCG
>ENA-UEOZ01000510-UEOZ01000510.1-human-gut-metagenome-genome-assembly--contig:-NODE-510-length-25348-cov-93.949032_pt1 | contig 25348 bp, 19 predicted proteins | sample MGYA00242898_ERZ507912 | MGnify/ENA primary metagenome ERZ507912 (study PRJEB26167, sample SAMN06115410) | human gut metagenome | host: Homo sapiens | place: China:Chongqing | collected 2016-04-27... | reverse complement strand
AGCGCCTGCTGATAAGTCTGCGCCTCCATGCCGGTTGCCGCCAGGACAACCAAAAGGGCTGTGATATATCTGTTTACTAACATTATCTTATTCTTTATTTATTAATCTTATTCTTGATTCTTTTTCTTCTTTCTGAATTTCGTGATGATACGATGCTGTATCTTCAAGTTGTTGGCACTTAAGTCCAGCATGGTTGACTTGAATGCGTATCTTACGAGCAAAGAGAGTGCCAAAGTTACCATGCCCTCTGCGTAGGTCTGCCATATCTGCATGAAAAGTGACACGACAAGGCAGATTCCCCATACTTCATAATACCAATAGAGCTTGCCCTGGCGCATCTTCTGGATGGTCTTCCATACGAAGATGAGGTTGAATGGGTTCAATATCAGCATCTGGAAGTTCACCTGCACGGTAGGGTGCTGAGAGAACAGCATGGCAAAGAGGATGAGTCCCGGCAATCCGGTGAGGATGAGCAGGAAGGCATCCAGCGTCCAGAAGTTCTTCTTCCTTTTCCATTCGAAAACGCTGAGTGCGATGATGATGACCGCCAGCGTGATGAATACCAGGGTAGGGGTGATGGCTTCTGCTTCTGCCACTTTCTGGGTAGGAGGTATCAGATAGCAGGTGGAATCCACCAGCATGAGGTATCCGTCTTTTCTGATGAGGTGGTTCACCTCTGCATTGCCCGCCGTGTCGTTGATGAAGTCTTTTCTTCCTTCGGTGGCGAAGTCTTTGCTCAGATTATCTGGCAGGAACTCCCATTCGCGCTGGGTGATGTCTCTGTCTGACAGGTAGCCCAGCAGCAGGTCGTTGCCGAATCTTGCCCAGCGGTGGTTGCCGTTGAGCTTATGGATTTCCTCGCGGTAAGTTGACTGTGCATCGGTGTCCTTGAAGTTGGTGTTGCAGTAACCGATGTTGGTAATCACCATTTCGCGGGCACGGGTGGTACAGTTGTCGAAGAAGAAATTGTAGCGGTAGGTACGGTTTTCCGGCTGTGCATTCTCTTCGATGGCATGTAGCACCTTCAGTTTCTCCTCTCTTGACAGATGGAGGCGCTGCTGGCGCACCCATCTTCCCTCGGCACTGTATTCTGCCATGAAATCGGTCATCGGATAGATGCCAATCTGGTAATCGGTGAGTCCGAAGACGAAGCGGAGGATGAAATAGCCTTGCCTGAAGCTGAACATGCCCCAGTTCACGGCCACGTCGCTGCCATGCGCCTTGTCCTGGATGCGCAGAGCCGAATGCCCATAGTACGACCACACCTCCTCACCTGGTCCGCAAGTAAGGAGCGAAATATCCACAGAGTCGAGCCATGCGGTGGCTTCCTCATTGACACGACTGTTCTGCACAGAAATATCAGGAGCATTGTAGCCTGAAAAATCCTGTGCTGTCACAATAGTAGTTAAATTGGTTAAAATAACTGCTAAAATGACCCGAAATATATGCTTAAAACGTTTCACGATGCAAAAATAACTTATTATTTTCAATTATCCTTCTTTTTTCTAGATTTTTTTTAATACTTTTGCACTCTGAATGTATTTTTTACTGATTTATATATAAATGAGAAAGATTATCTTAGCAGCCCTTATGTTGGGTTCAACTCTTATGGTTAATGCCCAAAGTGGTACTAATTCTCCATACAGCCAGTATGGTTTAGGCGTATTGTCTGACCAGACTTCGGGCTTCAATCGTGGTATGAATGGTGTGGGTCTTGGTTTTCATGAGCACAACCAGGTGAACTACCTCAACCCTGCTTCCTACTCTGCCATCGACTCCATGACGTTCATCCTGGATGCTGGCATTTCGGGTCAGGTTACCAACTTCAACGAGAATGGTGTGAAGAAGAATGCCAATAACTCTAATCTTGAGTATGTGGTAGGTGGATTCCGCCTGCTGCGTCATGTGGGCATGAGTTTCGGTATCATCCCTTTTACCAATGTGGGCTATGATTATTCTACCAGTGGTTATGTGAACAAGGAAGATAAGGATGTAACCTATAGCAATACCTATAGCGGTGAGGGTGGCTTGCACCAGGTTTATCTGGGTGCGGGCTGGTCGCCTGTCAAGGGCTTGGCTGTGGGTGCCAACATCGGTTATCTCTGGGGTAGCATCAACAAGACGGTGCAGAACGCTTATAGCAACAGCTATTATAAGTCGCTCTATCGCACTTATGGTACCAGTGTTCATAATTACAAGCTGGATTTGGGTATTCAGTATACCCAGAAAATTTCTAAGAAGGATGAGCTGACTCTGGGTTTGACTTATACGCCAGGTCATAATCTGCATGCCGATGCCGATATGAACATCATCTCCTCCAATGCGCAGACCAGTACTTCTGATACCTTGGCATTCAGCATCAACAATGCGTATGAGTTGCCAACCATGATGGGTGTCGGTTTGATGTGGAACCACAATCACCAGTGGAAGGTGGGCTTTGACTATACCTTGCAGAAGTGGGGTAGCCTGGGTTATCCTACCTACGATGCCAAGAACAATGAGCCTTGGGCTTTGCGCGATGGCATTTATATGGACCGCAGCAAGTTCAACCTTGGTTTCCAGTATTGCTATGCCGAGAATGGCCGCGCTTCTTTCCTGAAGCGAGTTCATTATCGTGCCGGTGTAAGCTATGCTACTCCTTATTATAAGGTGAATGGTGTGGATGGACCGAAGGAGATTTCTGTGAGTGCCGGTTTCGGTATTCCTGTTATGAATGGCTACAACAACCGTTCGCAGCTCAACATCAGTGGTCAGTGGGTGAAGAGTTCTGCCAAGGATCTCATCAAGGAGAATTCTTTCCGCATCAACATTGGTTTCACATTCAACGAGGATTGGTTTAAGAAGTGGAAGATGCAGTAATCTTTCTCTCCAGATAGAGAGAATTCTGCAGTCTCCTATATATATAATAATGTATAAGATTAAGAATTTCATAGTAATAGGCGCATTTCTGTCCTTGGTCTTGGCGGCTTGCCAGGATCCGGTAGAGCATACTGCGCCTGCTATTTATGCCAAGGACTCGGTGGCTATGATGACTTCCTATGGTGTGAACACGCTCATCAGCGATTCGGGAGTCATTAAATATCGCATCGTGACGGAACGCTGGGAGGTGAATACCAACCGCAATCCGTCCAGATGGATTTTCGATAAGGGTATGTTGCTCGAACAGTTTGACGAGAAGTTCCATATCAATAGCTATATCCAGTGTGATACAGCCTATTACTTTGACCAGCAGCGGGTCTGGAAACTGTATGGACGCGTGCGAATCCTGACCAAGGATGGCCTTCGCTTCACCAGCGAACAGCTTACTTGGGATGAGAACAAGCACGAACTTTCCAGCAACGTGTTCAGTAAACTTGTTACACCAGAGCGTACCCTTCAGGGTTCACATTTCTGGAGTGACGAGAAGATGACCCGTTATTTTGTAAGTAATACCAAGGGTAGTTTCGTGAAGGAAGACTTTGGTGGTGGCAGTAGCGAGGGTGGTGCATCTTCTGCATCTTCTTCCGATTCTACGGCTGCGCCAATCCGTCAGCAGGCTACTCCTCAAAGAGCTAATACGACTATCCCTATCATGCACTGATAGGGGTGGTCGTCTGTTTGTTTATAGATAATATTCTGATTTCTAATTGATTAATTATCATGGAAGAAGTTGATATAAGTCTGATTGTCGGCATCCTGGTCACGATGGTGTTCTCTGCATTCTTCAGCGGAATGGAGATAGCCTTCGTTTCCTCCAACCGTATGTTGGCGGAGATGGATAAGGAGAAGAACGGACTTTGCCAGCGACTCTTGTCGCGGTTTTATAATCATCCGAACGGATTCGTGAGTACCATGCTGGTGGGCAACAACATCGCCCTCGTAGTATATGGTATCCTCTTTGCCCGTTTGTTTGATAATACCCTTTTTGCGGGGTTGGATGATGGGGGTAGGGTAACTGCCGATACCATCCTGTCTACGCTCATCGTGTTGTTCACCGGCGAGTTCTTGCCTAAGACGCTGTTCAAGGCGAACCCTAACCGACTGTTGACCATCTTCAGTCCGATAGCGTATCTGTGCTATGTCATCTTGTGGCCTATCAGCAAGTTCAGTACTTTTCTGAGCAAGTGTCTGCTCCGTCTGCTAGGTATGAAGATGGAGAGTGAAGAGGGAGATGAAGGATTCTCGAAGGTGGATTTGGATTATCTGGTGCAGTCGAGCATCGATAATGCCACCAATGATGACGAGATTAACGATGAGGTGAAGATTTTCCAGAATGCCTTGGATTTTTCTGATACCAAAGTTCGCGACTGTATGGTTCCTAGAACCGAGATACAGGCAGTGGAGATGGAGACATCCTTGGAGGAATTGCGCCAGAAATTCATCGAGAGCGGTAATTCCAAGATTATCGTTTATGAAGAGGATATCGACCACATTGTGGGATACATCCACAGTTCTGAACTTTTCCATAATCCGAAGAGATGGCAGGATCATGTCCGCACCATGCCTTTCGTACCGGAAACCATGCAGGCACAGAAACTGATGCAGACCTTCCTGCAGCAGAAGAAGTCGCTGGGTGTCGTGGTGGATGAGTTTGGCGGAACCAGCGGTTTGGTAAGTCTCGAAGATATTGTGGAAGAGATCTTTGGCGACATCGAGGACGAGCACGATTCGGCTAAGTATGTGGCAAAGAAGACCGATGATGGTGATTACCTCTTGTCGGCCCGATTAGAGATAGATAAGATAAACGATATGTTTGATCTGGATCTTCCTGAGAGCGATGAGTATATGACTTTGGGTGGCTTGATTCTGCATGAATATCAGAGTTTCCCAAAGCTTAACGAAGTGATTAAAATTAACAACTTTGAGTTCAAGATAATCAAGTCAACATCTCGAAAGATAGAGCTTGTGAAACTCCACATCATCAAATAGTTGGATGAGAAAAGGGAATTTTTCGACTTTTTTAGGCTTATAGCCAAAAAAGATACGGAAAAATTCCCTTTTCTCGTATTATTTTTGTATTTTTGCAGTCAATTGGCTACTCGCTGCAAAAGTAGCTATATTTAAACATGGAAAAAATAAAATAATAATAATAATTAAAACGTAATGGCAGCATTAGGAACAATTAGAAAAAGAGGCGTGATACTGGTTTGTATCATCAGTTTCGGCCTTTTCGCCTTCATTGCCGAGGAAGCTTTCCGCTCTTGCGATTCTGCAAAGAACAATGAGCGCCAGCAGATTGGTGAGGTTTATGGCGAGAAAATCAGCGTGCAGGATTTTCAGAAGCTCGTTGATGAGTACACAGAGGTTATTAAAATGCAACAAGGTCAGGAGAATCTTCCTGAGGAGCAGATGAATCAGGTGAAAGACATGGTATGGAATACATACGTGCAGAACGCCATCATCGCTGAGGAAGCTGGCAAGTTGGGACTTACAGTTACCGACGCAGAACTTCAGGATATCTTGAAGACAGGTACTAACCCAATGCTTCAGCAGACTCCTTTCGTAAACCAGCAGACTGGCCGCTTCGATGCTTCTGCATTGCAGAAGTTCCTGGCAGACTACAAGGCCCAGAAGGCTAACCCATCTGCTAACCCTCAGATGTTGGATCAGTATAACAAGATTTTCAACTACTGGTCATTCATCGAGAAGACTCTTCGCCAGCAGACATTGGCTCAGAAGTATCAGTCTCTCTTGGCTCACTGCTTCATCTCTAACCCAGTAGAGGCTAAGATGGCATTTAAGGAGGAGAACGAGGAGAGCCAGATTCAGTTGGCTGCTTTCCCTTACTCTGATATCCAGGACGACAAGGTGAAGGTTGAGGAGAGTGACTTGAAGGCTAAGTATGATGAACTCAAGGCTCGCTTCAAGCAGCCTGTTGAGAGTCGCGACATCAAGTATGTTGATATCGAGGTGAAGGCTTCTCAGGCAGACCGTGCTGCCATCAACAAGGAGTTTGCCGCTTACAAGACTCAGCTTGCTGAGGCTGCAGATCCTGCAGAGCTCGTTCGCAAGTCAGCTTCTTCTGTAGCTTACTTGGGTATCCCAGTTAGCAAGGATGCTTTCCCACGTGATATCGCTGCCGACATCGATTCTTTGGCTGTAGGCTCTACTTCTGCAGTGAAGCTGAATGCTGCTGATAATACTTTGAACATCGTGAAGTTGATCAGTAAGCAGCAGTTGCCAGACTCTATCCAGTATCGTGTAATCCAGGTGGCTGCCGCTTCACAGGCTGAGGCTAAGACAAAGGCAGACTCTATCCACAGTGCTCTCGCTGCTGGTGCAGACTTCGAGGCTATCGCTAAGAAGTATGGTCAGACAGGTGAGAAGGCTTGGATGACAACCAAGCAGTATGAGTATGCTCAGACCATGGATAAGGACAACAAGACCTTCATCAACACATTGAATACTGCTTCTGTGAATGCATTGAACCAGATTCAGTTGGGTCAGGGTTATGTCATCCTCCAGGTTTGCGACCGCAAGGCTATGGTTGATAAGTATGTGGCTGCAGTTATCAAGAAGGAGGTTCAGTTCTCTAACGATACCTATCGCACAGCTTACAACAAGTTCTCTAGCTTCGTAAGTGCTAATCCTAAGGCTGAGGATCTCTTGAAGAATGCTGAGAAGAATGGTTATCGTGTACAGGAGTTGAAGGATGTAACCACAGCTACTCACTATGTTGCTAACATCCATTCTACCCGTGACGCTTTGAAGTGGATCTTCGATAGCAAGGAGGGTGAGGTTTCTCCAATGTACGAGTGTGGTGACAACAACCACCTGTTGATAGTTGTTTTGGATAAGATTCATCGCATCGGTTTCCGCGACTTGAGCGATCCTCAGGTAAAGGAAATGGTAAAGGCTGAGGTTATCAAGGATAAGAAGGCTGAGCAGATTATGGCTAAGGTGGCTGGTGTGAAGAGCATTGCTGCTGCTAAGGCTAAGGGTGGTAAGGTTTCTTCTGTTAATCAGATTACTTTCGCTGCTCCTACTTTCATCGCTGCTACTGGTGCTAGCGAGCCTGCTCTCTCTGGTGCAGTTTCTGCCACCAAGAAGGGTGCTTTCGCTGCTCACGCAGTAAAGGGTAACGCTGGTGTTTATCTCTTCCAGGTTACTAACAAGACCAATCGTCCTGTTAAGTTCGATGAGAAGGCTTACGAGCAGAAGTGCCGCCAGAAGGCTATGCAGTATGCTGGTAACTTCATGAACGAGCTTTATCAGAAGGCTCACGTAGTGGACAACCGCTACCTGTTCTTCTAATCAGAATATTCAAATTAAGCACAATAAAAAAGGTGTATTGCCATTGAGCAATACACCTTTTTTTATTGGTATATTTTTTATCGTATCTGCTATCGGATATCTTTTGGGGTAACAGCTTTATCCGCGGCTCCACCAATGTTTCTTCTTAGGAGCTTCCTGTACCTCACCATATTTCTGCTTCAGTATTCTGCGATAGCTGGTGTGGTGGCTGATAATCTGGTAAATCTCTCCCCAGTCTGGTAAACCGCCGATGCCGCGGTCGTCGATAAACCAGTCGGCTTTCAGCTTACGTGAGAAGTGGTTGTTGTTCTCCAGACTTTCCTCCGGATAATCCTTGTTTACTGCCCAGAACTCCACTCCGCGCTCTCTGCACCATTCCACTGCCTCATCCAGAAGCTTGCCTTCGCGTACGCTCCAGAGAATCAGCTTGTGGTGGTCTTTAATCAACATTTTTAAGGTTTCTGTGGCGAATGGTAGCTCTGTACCAATCTTTGGGTACTCATGGGTAACGATAGTACCATCGAAATCTACTGCTATTGTTGCCATTTCTTGTTTCTTTATTTATATATTGATTTAATCTAAAAGAGTCTTCCTATATAAAAATAGAAAGACTCTCTTGTTTGTTTGAATATTTGTCTGTATTTACTTCTTGATACTTGTATCGTTGGCATTGCCATAATGGCTATTGCTATAGTTGCCATAGCTACCATACTGTCCGTAAGAGCCATACTTACCATATTTGCCATACTTGCCGTATGAACCATAACTGCCATAGTTGCCGTACTTGCCATACTTTCCGTATTTGCCCACTCCGTAGTAGAAGCTATGCTTCTTCTTAGAGAGGTCAACGCCGTTGAGCACGAGGCACATGTTAGGCAATTTCTTCTCTGTGCTCAATCCGTTGATCATGCCGAAGCTTGCCTTTGGAGTATAGTCGGCACGGCAAACATATACACAGAGGTCAGCCAGACGACCGAGCTGCAAACTATCATTTACCAGACCCACAGGAGCTGTATCGAGGATTACGTAGTCGTAATGTTCTTTCAACTGGTTGATGATGTCGTCAAGACTAGCTCTTGTTACCAACTCACCTGGGTTAGGAGGAACAGGACCCGCCATCAAGAGGTCGAGGTTCTTGTTGACACCCGATGGAAGAATCTGCTTCAGGATATCTTCCCATGAGTTATGGTCGTGAATAATCAGGTTGGTGATACCATTGTGGTGGTTGTCAATCTGGAACAGCTCAGCCAGACGAGGCTTACGGATATCCAGACCTACCATCACTACCTTCTTGCCCAGCAGGGCGAGGGAGATACCGATATTTGAAGCCACGAATGTCTTTCCTTCACCCGAAGTAGAAGAGGTGAACATCATCACCTTCTCACCTTCTTTCAGCATAAACTGGATGTTGGTACGAAGACCACGGAAGATTTCCTCCATCAGGTTGTTCACGTTCTGGTGAACCACGATATCTGCCTTTCCTTCCTTCTTGGCAGCGTCGCTAGCCACAGGAATATCGGCGATTACAGGAACCTGAGTCAGCTTGATAACGTCCTCATGACCTTCAATCTTATACTTGAAGAACTCAATCAGGAAGAGGATACCTGCAGGGATAGCCAAACCGAGTACCAATGCGATGAGCATGATGATAGGTTTCTTAGGGCTTGTCTGACCTACAAGTGATGGTGCATCGATAATCTTACCCTTGTCTGCTGTAGCAGCCAGAGAGATTGAGTTCTCCTCACGCTTCTCCAGGAGCATCAGGTAAAGACCAGACTTCACTTCCTGCTGACGGCCGATCTGTGTCAGCACTCTTTCCTGCTCAGGTGAGTTGCCAAGCTGACTGTTGTACTGGCCAGCCTGTGCAGCAATGCTATTGCGCTGGATCTCCATGCCGAGCTTAGCCTGGCGCATCGCTCTCTTGATGGAATTGGTGAGGTCATCCAACTGGGCTGTCAATGGAGTAACAGTAGGAGAACTCTCGCTTGCAGAGTGCAACAGCTGGTTGCGGTTCAAGGCAATCTTGTTGTACTCGTTGATGAGGGCTGTAGAACTCTCGTCGGTCAAACCTACGTTAGAAGGGATAGGCTGATACTTGTTGCCTGGCTCGTTCATGTACTTGCCAAGTTCCTTGAGCAATTCCACCTGGGTGTTAGCCTCCTGGAGCTTCTGGGTGTAAGTATCGGCATTGGCAATGGCAGCTGTAGCGTTCAGCTTCATTTCAATTACCTTGTTGCGCTTCTTGTAGCTTTCCAACTGGCCTTCGGTGCTGCCCAATTCTGAGTTGATTTTCTCCAATCGGCTGTTGATAAACTGCTCTGTGCGGAAGGCAATCTCGTTCTTGTCGAGGTTAGCCTGGCGGTTGTAAACCTTCACGAGGGAATGCAGATAGTCGAGACCGCGCTGTGGGTTCTCGTCGTTGAATACGATTTCAGCGATGGTGGTAGTCTTTGAAGTCTGGCTAACGCTCAGATTCTTCACATAGCTTTTGGCTGCCATTTCAGGTGATACGATAATCGCCTTCAATACATCGCCATCCTCCATCTGGAATCTCTTGTTAGCAGTCAAGGAGATATTACCCACGCGGGTATTGATGGTAGCAGGGAGACGGTCGATGGTCTTCTCTATCTTTACAGGGTCCTTCTCTACAGAAAATGCATCGATAGGAACATAGTAGCTACCCTTTACGATATACTTGTTGCCATCCTTCTCGATGTTCAGCTTCACTGGAGAGTTGAGCTTCTTCAGGTTCTTCATGTCCATGTCGACATTGACTTCCTGCTCCTTGTAAACCAGTGAAGAACGGAATGTTCCCTTGTGATAGTAGTTCACGTAGAGCTTCATGTCGATTACGGTCTGGAGAGCCATGTCGTTGGCCGACAGAATCTCAATCTCGTTGTCGATACCGTTTGAGTTTGTCATAAAACCCAAGTTGGTGGCATTCTGAATCATGCTGTTCATTCCGCTTCCACGCTTGTTCTGATCATCATCTTTGATGAGTACCTTAGTGGTGGTCTGGAACACTGGTTTCGCACACTTCAGGTAGAGGTATCCCAGTCCCAGGCATACGATGATGGATAGTATAAACCATTTCCAATTCAGAATCAGTGTGGAATAGATCAACTGAAAGTCGATAGCAGACTTTTCTTCTTCCTGCACACTTCCCAATTCTAAGTTTCTGTTTTCTTCCATTATAATATATGTTGTTTTTTCTAATATGTGTTGATGACAAATGATAATAGTCTTTCCTTATTTGCCTTCCACCAAATCCATCAGATACTTTCCGTATCCGTTCTTAAGCATAGGCTTGGCCAATTCCCTCAATTGCTCCTTGCCAATCCATCCCTGCTTGTATGCGATTTCTTCAAGACAAGCCACTTTCAGTCCCTGGCGCTTCTCGATACATTCGATGAAGGTGCTGGCTTCCGAAAGACTGTCGTGGGTACCGGTGTCAAGCCATGCAAATCCACGCTGAAGGGTTCTTACCTTCAAGGTCTTCTCTGCCAGGTAATGCTGGTTCACGGTAGTAATCTCCAGTTCGCCTCGGGCACTTGGCTTGATATGCTTAGCCACCTCTACCACGCTGTTAGGGTAGAAGTAGAGACCTACCACAGCGTAGTTGCTCTTAGGCTGTGCAGGCTTCTCTTCTATGCTCAGGCAGTTGCCGTCCTTGTCGAATTCTGCCACGCCATAGCGCTCCGGATCGTTCACGTAGTAACCGAAAACACTGGCGTTGCCTTCTTCAGTAGCTTTCACACTGTCCTTAAGCAAACCGGTGAAGCCTGCGCCGTAGAAGATGTTGTCGCCCAATACGAGGCATACATTGTCATCGCCAATGAACTTTTCTCCGATGATGAATGCCTGTGCCAGTCCGTCTGGTGAAGGTTGCTCGGCATACTCAAAGTGCACGCCTAACTCGCTACCGTCGCCCAGCAGGCGCTTGAAGCCTGGCAAGTCGAATGGGGTTGAGATAATCAGAATGTCCTTGATGCCAGCCAGCATCAATACTGATACCGGATAGTATATCATCGGCTTGTCGAAGATAGGAATCAGCTGTTTGCTGATACCTTTGGTGATCGGATACAGTCTTGTACCGGAACCTCCTGCTAATACGATTCCCTTCATATCTTTTTTCTTTTTTTAAAAAGTTCTTATTAAAATTCTCTATATCTTTTATATTGGAATTCTTTGTCTGACTCTAAAACGGGGCAAAGTTACGAAAAAAATATGAAAGAGGAAAAGGAAAATCCTAAAATCTTCATTTTATATAGAAAAAATGTGGCTTTAGGCAAAAAAACAAGCCTCGAATTTGCGTATTTTGCGATTTTGTTGTATTTTTGCAGAACATTTTAGAACTTTAAAGAAAAATAAGAAAAAAGAATGGGTATATTTGCAAAACTGTTCGGCAGCAAAGCCGACGATAAGAAAGTGGGCGGCATGGAAGACTACATGACTCTGGTCAGTGTATATTTCCAGGCTGCATTGGCTTCACAATTAGGTATCACCAACCTGGCCATGCTGCCGGAGTTGCGTGTCTTCAAGACGAGTTTCCATGTGCCAACCGTCAACAATCGTCTGGGCATCGGCGAGAAGGCGCACGTAAGAAAGATGATGCACGACATCTACGGCACCGACGAGAGCTGGTTCAAGGAGATTGATTCCAGCATCCGCAAGAACTGCCAGAAGCTGCAGGATGTGAATGTTTATCTCAAGCAGTTCCAGGCCTTCAGCCAGGATCTCATGATGCTCATCGGCAACCTGATGAAGTTCAAGCTCCGTCTGCCTAGCTTCATGAAGAATACACTGTATAAGATGACGGCACAGACCGTGGACGATATCTTCAACAAGAACGACTTTTCAGATGCCAGTGCCCTGAAGACCGTGGTGACGCTCCGACAGCTCAACAGCCACCTCAAGTTCAGCCAGCAGTGGGTTACAGACTTCGCTTTCCAGGTGATGATGTTGGCCAAGAAAGAGCCACGTCCATCCGACGAACAGGTGGAAAAGGCGAAGCAAAAGATGGGAAAGTAGCCAATAATATCCCAAAAATATAAAAAAACTTGCAGAATATTTGTTTTATTCAAATTATTCTCTTAAATTTGTAGCCAAAAAGAAATTATCATGAGTGCTAGTGAGAAAACAATCAATACGTTTGCCACAAGGGTTAGGCAGATGATTCTCAAGTTTGAAGACATCAGGCATGAGAATGCGGAGCTGTATGCCATGGTGGACGAACGTGATGCCAAGATCAAGGAATTGGAGGAGAAGTTGACTCAGGCAAAGCATGATTATGACAGTTTGAAGATGGCGAAGATGATGACGATTTCTGACTCCGACATGGAGGCTACCCAGAAACGCGTCGCCAAGCTGATTCGGGATGTCAATAAGTGTATTACGCTACTGAGTAATCAGTAATAAAATTCGAAACTATGGCAGATCAGATGGAAGATAAATTGCAAATCAGATTACATGTATATGATACCGACCTCACGGTAAGAATACCGAGAGAGGACGAAGAGTATTATCGTAAATCGGCTAAGTTGATTGACGAAATCGTGAATTCCTATTCAAAAATCTTCAAGGGAAGAAAAAGCGATAAGGAGATTCTCTATATGGCGCTCATCGACGTGGCTCTGAGATACGAGAAGGAATCAGATAAAAATGATACCCAACCATATAATGATATTCTGAACAAACTGACTGCAGAGATAGAAGATACCTTGGCAAAGTAAGATTACTACGGTAAGAATATTAATAATTATAATATATATATGGTAACAATAATAGTAGCCCTCGTCACCCTCGTTCTGGGTGGGCTTGCAGGGTATTTCATTTTCCGTTATGTCATTAAGGGAAAATATAATGAAATGATTGATGCTGCCAATAAAGAGGCAGAAGTAGTTAAAGAGAAAAAACTTCTCGAAGTAAAAGAGAAGTTCCTCAATAAAAAAGCTGAACTGGAGAAGGAGGTGCAGCAGCGCAACTCACGCATTCAGCAGAGTGAGAACAAACTCAAGCAGCGTGAAATCTCACTGAACCAGCGTCAGGAAGACCTGGGACGCCGCAAGATGGAACTCGACCAGAACCAGCAGCGCATCGACAACGAGAAGAAACTCCTTGCCGTGAAGCAGCAGGATCTGGAAAAAATGCAGAAGCAGGAGCAGGCAAAGCTGGTGGAACTCTCTGGCTTGAGCGCTGAGGAGGCAAAAAACCGACTCGTAGAGAGCCTGAAAGATCAGGCTCGCCTGGATGCGGCAAGCTACATCAACGAGATTATGGATGATGCCAAGATGAATGCTAACCAGCAGGCTAAGAAAATCGTTATTCAGACTATCCAGCGTGTGGCTACTGAAACTGCCATCGAGAACTCTGTCAGTGTGTTCCACATTGATAATGATGAGGTGAAGGGTCGCATCATCGGTCGTGAAGGTCGTAACATCCGTGCCCTGGAGGCTGCTACCGGTGTTGAAATCGTGGTAGATGATACTCCTGAGGCTATCGTTATCTCTGCCTTCGACCCAGTGCGCCGTGAGGTTTGCCGCCTGGCTCTCCATCAGCTCGTAGCCGACGGACGTATCCACCCAGCCCGCATCGAGGAGGTGGTAGCCAAGGTGAAGAAGCAGTTGGACAACGAGATTATCGAGACCGGTAAGCGTACAGCCATCGACCTTGGTATCCATGGCTTGCACCCTGAGTTGGTTCGCATCATCGGTAAGATGAAGTATCGTTCTTCTTATGGTCAGAACCTGCTGCAGCATGCCCGTGAAACCGCTAATCTCTGTGCGGTGATGGCTTCGGAGTTGGGCTTGAACCCAAAGAAGGCAAAGCGTGCCGGCTTGTTGCATGATATCGGTAAGGTGCCTGATGAGGAGAGCGAGTTGCCACACGCATTGTATGGCGCCAAGATTGCCGAGAAATATAAGGAGAAGCCAGATATCTGCAATGCCATCGGTGCTCACCACGACGAGATGGAGATGAACACCCTGTTGGCTCCTATCGTTCAGGTATGTGATGCCATCTCTGGTGCCCGTCCGGGTGCCCGCCGTGAGATTGTTGAGGCATACATCAAGCGTTTGAACGACCTTGAGGCTATTGCCATGAGCTATCCTGGCGTAACCAAGACCTATGCTATTCAGGCAGGTCGTGAGCTCCGCGTCATCGTGGGTGCCGACAAGATGAATGACGAGCAGAGCATCAAGCTCTCTGACGAGATTGCTACCAAGATTCAGAACGAGATGACCTATCCTGGTCAGGTGAAGATCACCGTGATTCGTGAGACTCGCAGTGTAGCTTACGCTAAGTAAGAAGGAATCAAGCGATAAAACGCGTTTTTCATATATTCGAAGTTTAAATTGTCGTTTCTCTCCTTCATAGGATGAGGAATGTATTTGATAAAGTCGCTGTTCTCTAGGGGACAGCGGCTTTTTCCTTATATAATATTCATGTACGGCTACATTTATATAATATAATGTGATGAAAGCAGAACAGAAAATTTTAAAGCGATTCAATAAAGGATGCGTGGATTATCACCTTTTGGAGGATGGTGACCGGATTCTCATTGCCTTGAGCGGCGGAAAGGATTCTCTGGAACTGGTGCGCCTCTTGGCTCAGCGTGCCCGCATCTATAAGCCGCATATCGAGGTGGAGGCGGCGCATATCATCATGGATAACATTCCTTACGAGACCGACCGTTCTTATCTGAAGGCATTTTGTGCAGAGAATGACATCCGGCTCCATATCCTGCACAGTTCTTTCGATGAATCCACCGATCCCCGCAAGACCCGTTGTTTCCTTTGTGCCTGGAACCGCCGCAAGACGCTCTTCGAGTTTGCGGTGAATAATGGTTTCAATAAGATAGCCCTGGGCCATCACATGGATGATATCCTCGTAACTTTCCTGATGAATATCACCTTCGAGGGTTCTCATTCCACCATGCAGCCTAGTCTTCCTTTAAAACATTATCCGCTCACCATCATCCGTCCCCTCTGTCTGGTTCATGAGAAGGATATCCGGGAGGTGGCAGAGGAGTTGCATTTCACTAAGCAGAAGGCGTTGTGTCCTTACGAAGAGACTACCCGCCGCAGTGATATGCAGCAGATCTTCCAACAGCTGGAACAGCTGAATCCCGAGGCGAGATACAGTCTTTGGCGGGCGATGATGAATAAGTGATTTAATCCGTGAAACAGGTATGCATCTGTGTTATCTCTGAAATCTGTGGGAAACTAGCTTGCTGCTAAGCCTTTGAGCTGATAGTTCAGCAGATGGGTGGCGCTGGATAGCATCTGGTTCGTGATATGCGCATATCGCTGCGTGGTGTTGATGTTCTGGTGTCCCAGATACCTCATGATGGTATAGAGAGCCGTGCCCTGCGTCAATAATAGGGTGGCGCAGGTGTGGCGCCCCGAATGGAAGGTGATATGCTTGTCGGAGATACAGCAATCCTCCAGCCATACTTCCAGATGCTCGCCCAGATGATGGGGCGAGAGATGAGCAAAGAAATAGGGGGTATCACCATTCTTGGCATGGAGCTTCGAGAGAATATGGTGCGCCTCTTCCGGCAGCGGAAGCCGGAGCCAGCGTTGTGTCTTCTTCATCTTCTTATATATATAATAGGTGTCATCGCATTTTTCTATGTCGTTGATCGATAAGCTCAGGATATCGCTTTTCCTCAGTCCCGTGATGCAGCTTAGCAGGAATGCCTCCTTCAGCTCGGGAGTATTACAGGGTGTTTCGCTCAGCTTGATGAGTTCCTCCTGGGTCAGCGCAGTTCTTTCCCTGTACTGGGCTTTGACGCGATAGGAATGGGGCAGCCGGTCGAATGGGTTCTCATCCAGCAATCCCCGTCTCACGGCTTCCCTCAATACCGATTTCAGGATATTCACCTTCAGATGAATGGTGCTGTCGGATAGTTTTCTGGGTGCTTTCATGTTTTTATGCAGGTCGTGGGCAGAGCGTAGGTAGTCGATAAACTGCTTGACGGTTTCCACATCCACCTTTTTCAGCGGGATGTTGCTTCCGCCGAAGGTCTCCAGGTGCTTCAGCATGCTCAGAATGCTGCCGCATCTTCCTTCATACATTTTCTCTCCTTCCTTGTGTCTTTCATCCGCATAGCTTCGGGTAAACTCTCCTAATGTAATACCTTTTGATTTCTTACGTGCGTCTGCTGCGAATTTCTTGATTCGGCTAAAGATTGTAATCTTCATCATATTGCTTTCTGATTAAAAATTAAAATTTAGAGTTATCTTCGTTACAAAGGTATCGCTTTTTTCTAGAATAACCAAACAAAAGGTAGAAATGGAATATAAAAAGCGTGATTTTGTGCAATAGTTGTACTTTAACTTTTGCGCTGCAAAGATAGTATAATATCTTCAATTTACAATATTTTCAATCTCTATTTAACACTTAATTAACACTTTGTAGTCAATAATTCTTATTTTATAGCCAAAAAGGGTATATTTGTGCAATTTTAGTTTTAACAAACAACACAAAAAAGACTTTTTTAGGATTTATTTCAGTCATCTGATACAGTTAAAGTACAACTGTATCGCAGTTAACGAAGCTTTTAGCTACAGTTAAAGTACAACTGTATCGGTTCGTACTGATAGAAGACATAAGGTGAATGCCAACTCAAAATGACATAGCTATAGTAAATGATGATTGGAACCCTTAATAATGAAACTGTATAAAATCCAAGTCTATCTTTTTATAAAAGAAGACAGGTAATAAACTCAAAGTAGATAAACAATTAGATTAATAATAAAATATGGTGAAGAAAATTGTAATGGTGATGCTATTGCCCACTACAATTATGGCAAATGCATACGCCGGCACGGTAGGCGACAGCCTCCGGACAACGGTTTATTACCGGCCGGGCTATTCATTATTAGATCTTTCCTATATGAACAATGCTGCCAGCCTGGAAAGGCTCAAAGAAGGGATCAGAGGTGTGGAGGGCAACCCGAACATAGTGTTGCAACGTATCAAGATCCTTTCGGGTGCTTCGCCTGAAGGAGCGACCTCGCTCAACAAAAGGCTGGCTAGGCGACGTGGAGAAAGATTGCGTGATTATCTTAGGGAAAAGCTCATCCTGCCCGACAGTATCTTCGTCCTCTCTTCGCTCGGTGAAGACTGGCAAGGACTGGCACAGGAGCTTGCCAAGGCAGATGTACCCTGGAAAGACAAGGCACTGAACATTATTGAAAACACGCCTGTATGGATCGTGAAAAACGGTAAGGTGGTGGACGGAAGAAAGCGGCGACTGCAAAACCTCAATGGCGGTAAGGCATGGAACTATATGCTCGCCAATCATTTCGAAACGCTCCGTTCCGGTACCGTCGTTGTATGTGAAATCAGACATATCCAGCCGACTGATCAGTCTGCTGTAAATCCTTCAGATACTCTCTCGTCACTTGCTTCTCAGCAGGGTAGCGAAGTAGATTCTCTCTCTTCGCTTACCCACAGGCAGGGAAGTGAGACTGATTCCCTCTATCATTCCAATATCGGAACATCCGGTTCGAAACAGGAGGGATTCTTTGACGGGACAACGGCAGAAACGGTTCTGGGCAACAGATATTATGCCCTGAAAACCAACCTGCTCTATGATGTCCTCCTGGTGCCTAACATCGGCATCGAGACCAGCATCGGCAGGGGATGGACCCTCGGAGCCAGCGGTATGCTCGCCTGGTGGAGCAAGGATGCCAGCCACAAATACTGGAGAATCTATGGTGGAGAAATGGAGATAAGAAAGTACTTCGGCAGGAAAGCCAAGGAAAAACCGATGCAGGGACATCACATCTCCCTCTACGGACAGTTCCTCACCTATGATATCGAAAACGGCGGCACCGGTCACCAGAGCAAGAAAACCTACGGAGCAGGAATGGAGTACGGATACTCACTGCCGATAGGAAGACGCCTGAACCTCGACTTCGGACTGGGCGTGGGATACATCAAGTCCCACTACAAGACCTATGAGCCGAAAGACGGATGCTACGTATATGAGGCAACCCGCAACCGCACCTGGATAGGACCTACCCGCGGCGAAGTATCACTGGTATGGCTCCTCGGCAACGGAAACACCAATAGCAAGAAAGGAGGTAAGAAATGACTAGAATGACAGAGTTAAGACAATCAATGATCCTATTCTTCCGCGTAATCGTCTGCGCAGCCTTCTTGCTGATGATGGCAGAACTGCTCTCATCCTGCGAGCACAAGGACCTCTGCTACGACCATCCCCACCGAGAGACTGTGGAGGTGACGTTCGACTGGAGCGAAGCTCCCGATGCCAATCCTGCCACCATGAGTCTCTATCTCTATCCTGAGAATGGAGGTGAGCCTATCAGATATGAGTTTACGGACAAGAAAGGTGGAACCATCTCGGCGGATGCTGGAGTCTATCGTGCCATCTGTGTAAACAGTGACAAGGAGACGCATCGTATCAACAACAAGGAACAGTTCAATACGTTCGAGGTTACTTCGGCTGAAACACGAGCACTCCAGGGCTTGCTTGCTGCTATGGCAAAGGCTGAGCCACGTGCCAGGGGCACAGAAAAGGAGCGAGTGATGCAGGGACCGGCTATGCTCTATAGCGCCCATGCCGAGCGAGTGGTCATCAAGCCGGCAGGTGAGATGAGTACCATTACGATGAAACCCAAACCGAGAGTGAAGTATTTCACCGTAGAAATCAGGAACGTGGAGAATATCCGGAGCGTCAAGGCGATGAGCGCCAGCTTGTCTGGACTCTCTGGCGGATGGCTGGCAGGTATCGACCAGCTGTCATCAGAGAGGGTTACCATTCCGTTTGCACTTGAGTTGGATCCTAGTCTTACCATCGTCAGGGGCAAGGAAAACCTCTTCGGTCACTGTCTGGACTTTTCTGCCAAGCATGTACTGATGGTTTATGCGCAGCTCACCGACGGCAGCAACTGGTTTTACGAGGTGGATGTTACCGATCAGGTTCACGCTGCCGATCAGGAAGAGGGTGCTCCTATCAGGATTGAGCTGGATAAACTGCCATTCCCTGAGGCTATACCTGGTGGCTCTGGTGTGCAGCCGAGCGTGAATAAGTGGAACGAGGTTTATATCGATATCAACGTATAATCATTTTTTGGTTATCTCATAGGTTTATCTATCATTAAGATTCATATAATCGATATTATTATAACAATTTATTTATTAATTTTTAAAAGAAAACAGTTATGAAAAAAAGTGTTTTATTAATGGCTGCAGCTACTGCTATTGCCTTGTCTTCATGCTCTTCAGAAGATACTAAGGATGTTGCGAAGAGCTCTAATATCACCTTCCGCAGTACTGTAGGCTTGAACAGCCGTGGTGCTGAGGCAACAACAGATAATCTCAAGAATATCTGGGTGAGTGCATGGGCTGATAATGACGTGGTATTTGCTAATGAGCAGTTTACAAAGAAAACTGGTACAACAGAGTTTCATAGTGTAAATGGTCCTTGGTTCTGGGAGAAGGATAAGACTTATACCTTTATGGCGTTTGCTACTGGTAAGGAGGATAAGGCGAACTTAAATCCTACAATTAACAAGGATAACATTACTTTGGATAATTACATGCCAGATACAAATCCTGCAAATCAGTTGGATTTGCTTGTAGCTCAGGGAACCGGCACTAAGGCTGCACAGGGAACTGCAGGAGCTAAATTGGATTTCGACCATATTCTTTCCCAGATTCAGATCAAGGTGAAGAATACAAATGCGAATTTAAAGTATGTTATCAAGGGCGTTCGTATCACTAATGTACAAGGTACAGGTACCTATACATTTAAACCTGGAGAAACTGTAAATAAGCACGTTTGGAATAATCAAACATTTACGAACCAGTATGTCTTTACAGATGGTGTAGAGATTAAACTCAATGATCAGAATCAAAACGTTACAGATTTGCTCGTAGGTGATAACAGTGCTATGCTTCTCCCACAGACTATCACAGCATGGGATGGTAATCCTGTTACGCAAAATGGAACTGATGATTACCACCAAGCTAAAGGTGCGTACATTTCTCTCTTGATTAATGTTCAGAAGAAGAATGGCGCTGGCAATTGGGTGCAGGTTTATCCAAAAACCGATCAGGTTGATGAAACTAAATGCGCTTGGACTGCTGTAGCTATCCCTAATGGTACATGGGTAAATGGTAATAAGTATATTTACACTCTCGATTTGAGTAAGGGTGCTGGTAAGGTAGATCCTATAGAGCCAGGTGAGATTACTCCTGGTAAGGATCCAAATCCAGGTGATACTATTCTTGGTGAAGAAATCTTCTTCAACGTTTCTGTACAGGTATGGACTCCTACTGATCAGACTGTTCCAATGTAAGTATTGAATATACCAAATTATAATTTTAGAATTGGAGGGTATCCGGCTCACGAGAGAGTCTGAGATCGGAACCCTCCGATTCTTTACCCTTATTGGCGTAAAAAGAATTTAAAGAAAACTATATGATGAGAAAAACTTATAAATGCAGTTTGTTGGCACTCAGTGTACTCGCATCCTTTACGTCATGTTCAGAAAGCGAATCACTGCAGCAAGCCAATTTATCTGATGATAAAATTACATTTCAACCATCGCTCGACAACAGCTGGAAGCCTCTGTCTCCCAGCTCCTCTTCACGTGCAGCTAAAGATGCAGCAAACGAGGAGGGGCCTATCGTCGTGCCTACATCCTACGGCAAGCCCCTCTATCTTCACTCATTAGAGCAGGACGGCATCTATATCTGGAGCAAGGACGGAAAACGCATCACCCGTTCCGGTGCACTGCTGGCGGACGGCGAGCAGGAAAGAGCTGCGCAGACCCGTGGAGCCAAAAAGGATAATATTAATGATTATGGTAGTTTTGGCGTAACTGCTATTTATAAGGAAGGAAATCAGAATGCATCATTATTCCAGAAAGATGGCAATCCGGAAATAGCCGTTGCCACACCATCCAATAATTTTTGGGTAATCCAGGACAGCCGATGGCCAAATACAGGAGAAGTGTCTTTTCATGCTTTCGCTCCATATAATGCTGCTGACAACTCTCTGGCTTTCACCCAAGACATAGCCAATGGAAAGACCCAGATTACATATACAGCATCAAACACGGATGTTGCCAATCAGCCCGACTTGATTGTTGCCACCAACAAAGGCTCGAAATCAAAGGAAGCTCTGGGCTTGAACTTCTATCATGCCCTTACTGCCGTAACCTTTTCCGTCGATAAGAATTTACCAGCTGTTGTAGGTAGCGGAAAACAGCTGACAAAGATAGAATTGCAAGGTATTTATAACAAGGGCATCTGTGATCTTTCTTTGTCAGAAACGGCTAATGTGCCAAATGCTGTGTGGACATTAGATAAAAATAATAAGGTTACATACACCTTCGATGTTACTGACAAAAATATAATTGTTGGTCAGCAAGATTATGCGCTCACACAGGGCGCTCAAACATTGATGATGATTCCTCAGACGTTGGAAACGGGGGCAAAGGTATGTTTCACTTTGACGAAAGGTGGACAAACAGAGACGTTTGAAACAAACCTCACGGGTGAATGGAAGGCAGGTACAACCATCAACTATAACCTTTCAGCCGATATGTTTAAGACTATCGGGGATTATATTTATTATGATACTTCCTGGAATTTAGTGGACCAAGTTCCCGATAATTCATGGGAATATTACAAGAATGATCCAAAGAACTTGTTCGAAATTGGAGATCAGATAGGAGTTTACGTAGTAAATAAATACAATGAACTGGTTGTAGAAAATTTGAAGCTTACCAGAGTGGAAGCTACCCAACAGAATAACTACAATCTGTGGGAACCGGAAAATGGAGAAAAACTCTTGTATTCAAAAAGTTGTAGATATTTCTGCTATTATCCATATAGTGCTAGTCAACAAACTGTAGATCCAACAGCCACAACAGCCGAAGCTTTCTTTGCAGATAAGATTAATAATCTGCAATTAGTAACGGATCAAAGTACTAAGGAAAAATTCCAATCCGCTGATTTTCAGGCGGGTAGCTTTGTTGCTGATTCATATGGTAGCTTTACAGTAAAAATGAAACATCTGGTAGGTTTTGTGATTCTTAATATTCCAAGTTCTCGTAATAAAACCTTACGTTTCAAGGATGATGGTTATAAGTACTACTATGGTGAAAACGTGAAAAGACCAGAATCATCTGATTTTGAGGTGTCCGAAACTTTCCTACATAAAACTGACGCACATTATTTCCCATCACGAACATTTGTTGGTAACAAACCATATGTCAATGATCTTCACAATCACAATGACCTGACGGCATTGTACAGATGCGGTTTTATTGTTCCGTTTGGAAAGACTGTAAAATTTCAAGCTCAAGCTGATCCAGCGGAACAACGACTTAACACTTGTTGGGGATATCTTCAAGATATTAGTGCTACACCTACTCGTGATAATCCTATAGTTAAAAAAGATATTGAATGTGATGTGCCTGGTGCAAAGATTACACGTCTCTACCTTGTTCGACGCGAAGATGTGGATGAATTTGATATCCCTGAAGTTACAGAGTATACATTAAGTTGTTGGGGCGCGACTGGTACTTCATTAAATAATGGTACAGTTTCTGCTGGCGGTTTTGCTAAAGCAACGTGGACATCATCAGTATCTGATAAAAAACTTTATATCTGTGTAGGTAATCGATCTGGATATAATAATGGTAAAAGTAAGGGTTACGATCCAAAAGGAGGTTGGGGAGGAGGAGCTTCCCACATTGCTACCTCTTTACAAGGAAACGGAGAAACATATAATTATGAAAATTATAAAAATTACCTGTTAATGGTAGCTGGTGGATCTGGAGCTGCATCATTCTCAAATGCTAGCAAACCTTCGGGATATGGTGGAGGTGAATCAGGAGGAAATGGAGCCGGTAACAGTTTATGGGATTCGACTATTAAACCATACGGAGGAACCAAAACTGCTGGGGGAAGAAATACACCGTCAAATGCAACTCTCAAACAACCATCGGCATTCGGAATCGGGGGGTATGCCTTGAATAATAATTTTGCAGTACAAGGTGGTAGTGGCTTTTATGGCGGTGGAGGAGGATTTAATACTCATAACGCTGGAGGTGGCAGTGGCTATATGAATACCAGCAGAGTACAACAAGTAAAATTTCTCGGCGGCAATGAATCTAACGGATATGAAGATAATCCTGACAAAAACAAGCTAGGGGCTTGTCAAATCACTTGGACTTATCATCGCCCAGCTACGCTTAAATAGCGCCCGATATGCCCATCCCTCCGTTAGGCGTCCCGACATCGCTGGAAATGCCCATCCTCCGCTGGGTGTCCCGGTAGTACTGGATATGCCCATCCCCCGCTAGGCGTTCCGGCGGATTTGCAATCCGCCGTCAAGAAATGTCCTAACCTCTTTATGTTCTAGGGATTTGTAATCCCCAACATAATGAAGTATATCTTCGAAGCAATTATATATAAAGCCTCGCCCCCTCGCTGGCTGATGGTCTCTTGACTGAGAGCTACAGCAGCGGGGGAGGCATAGGTGAAGCAGTTGTCGAGAGGTATTGAGGATTAATCAAGATAAATAGCAAATAATTGATACTTACGATGATATGATAAAAAACAGTTCGATATATAATAGGTAGGCTAAAGATAGTCTATGATGATAAAAGTCGTAAGAATTTGAGTCCGTAGCGCCGGATATGTCCTTTCCTCCGTTAGGTGTTCCGGCGGATTTGCAATCCGCCGTCAAAAAATGTCCTAACCTCTTTATGCTCTGGGGGATATGTTATCCCCAGCAACCAGGCAGTAGCCGGCATATCAATGGGATAGGGGGATTACAAATCCCCCGGCTTAATAGGTCGAACCTTTTTTTACGACGGATTGCAAATCCGTCGGGACGCCTAACGGGGGTGGAACGTCTAACCTGCACTGGAACGCCTAGTCTGGGCTGACGTTATCAATGAAGTATATCTTCGAAGCAATTATATATAAAGCCTCGCCCCCTCGCTCGCTGGTGGTCTCTTCACAGAGAGCTACAGCAGCGGGGGAGGCATAGGTGAAGTTGTTTGAATGTCTTACGGACGATTCGATTGTAAATACAAATAATAAAAACAAAAATAGTAAATGAAAAAATATGTTTTTTTATTTTTGTCATGTGCCTTGTTCAGCACAGCACATGCGCAAAAAGTAGTGGTTCCAGAACCGGAGTTTATCAACAGCTACTGTGTTTTGACCAGTGATTCCACCTTCGACGTCCTCCCGAAAGAGAGTGGAAAGGTGGAGAAACATCAGAGTAAATTCTCTAAGTTCTCTAAGATAGCAAGTGCTGCAAGCAATCTCGGTTTTGCCGGAGGTCTGATCGGTGCCAGCACCGGAAGCCTGTCCGGACTGGAAGGTGGATTGAGAGTGATGGGTACTGCTGCAGGTGTAGGCATGGCTGCCGATGCCGTAGATAATCTTGCTGGCGTAGAAGGAATGGATATCGCCTTCCAGGGCGGCACTTCAGCTTATCTGGTAAAGAATGCCGGTAATGGAATCCGTCTGCTGATCAAGGCTGAGAAGAACGAGGTGGATCCGATGGGTATCTACCGTATCGTGCGATTCAAGGCATCCAAGAAGGACAGAAGGATCCAGTGGCTTACTCTGAAGCCTTCGCTCCTGGGCAGTTCTGATGCCAAGAAGAAGGGGTTCCTCGCCTTTGCAGGACATAAGTATGGTGCACAGAGTTATCTCCTCGACATCCCAGCCTCTGAGTTGGGTCCGGGCGAATATGGCATTATCTATCTCTCGGTAGCTTCTGCCCAGGAGATTCCTGTAGGTACATTCAGTATTGTGGATTAAAGAGCCGTTAGGCGTTCCGGCGGATTTGCAATCCGCCGTCAAAAACTGACCTAACCACTTTATGCTCTGGGGATATGTTATCCCCAGCAATCAGGCTGTAGCCGGCATATCGATGGAATAGGGGGATTACAAATCCCGCTGCTTAATAGGTCGAACCTTTTTTACGACGGATAACATATCCGTCGGGACGCCTAGCGGAGGACAGTCTGGAACGGAAGAAATTCATTTCATAGAATGCGCATGAAAATGCCGCGCCTCGGCGGAAGTTATGTCGCCGCCGGGGCGT
>ENA-UEOZ01000509-UEOZ01000509.1-human-gut-metagenome-genome-assembly--contig:-NODE-509-length-25356-cov-184.494798_pt1 | contig 25356 bp, 10 predicted proteins | sample MGYA00242898_ERZ507912 | MGnify/ENA primary metagenome ERZ507912 (study PRJEB26167, sample SAMN06115410) | human gut metagenome | host: Homo sapiens | place: China:Chongqing | collected 2016-04-27... | reverse complement strand
GAAGTTAATTAACTATAAAGAGCAAAAGAAAAATGCCCAATTCAGTTGTTTGCTTCCCTAATTAAGTTTTCGGACGGACTCCCCCGTTTTTTTGGAAGCTATCGGATTTTTTGCTACCTTTGCCTATGAATAAATGAAAGTTATACTAACTTGAATGGTATATTCTGAGCAAAATCAGATATATCCGACATAAAATATGGTATACCCGTACAAAATACGGTATATCTAAGAACAACAAAGAAGATTAAGAACAATTTAAAGAATACCGATTCATGATAAGAAGTAAAGAACTGCGCATGCTGCTTCTCTTGCTTTCTACTCTTACGATGACTTCAGTACAGGCACAAGACTGGCGATTGAAGACGAACCTGGCATACTGGGCAACAACAACACCCAATATCGCTGCAGAAACCAGACTATCTAACCGATTGTCGATGGATCTATCATTAGGATGGAACACATTTACGTATAGTGGAAACAAAAAACTAAAGCACATTGCGATACAACCGGAAATCAGATACTGGCTCGGATGCCCCTACATCGGACACTTCCTGGGAGCCAACATACTCTACTCACATTACAATGCGGGCGGCGTACACTTCCCCTTCGGCTTTTTTCCAGAGCTAAAAAAGCATCGGTTCCAAGGTGACTTGGGTGCCATAGGACTGGTGTATGGTTACGACTGGTCGCTCGGCAAGAGCAACAGATGGAACCTGGAAACGGCACTGGGACTGGGAGTGGGATTCACTCGCTATACCAAATATAACTGTTATGGGAAATGCGGTACGGCTATCGAGAAAAAAAACAAGACTTTCGTGATGCCTACCAAGTTGGCTGTTTCGCTGGTTTACAACATCGGTCCTACCGACCGCATGGACAACTGCCGCCAGAAAGAGCCGCAGGAGATCATCCTTCCGGAAGATAATTGCACGCTCAACGAAATCCAGTTTACCCCTGCCCTTTCGTTCGTCAAGGACAACACGGGCAAGGCGGGCGAGTTACAGAAGAATAACCCTGTGCTTCAAGACATTAAGAACTATCGTCCTTACACCAAGGATTTGATTTTGAGTCAGGAAGAAGGAGCACTCTACATCTTCTTCCCGAAGTCGAAGGCTGAGATTACGCAGGAGTTCCGCAATAATAACAAGGTGCTCGACCAGATTATCGACATCACCAAAGCCATCATGAAAGATACCACTTCTTCGGTGAAGATTATCCAGATAGTGGGTCTCGCATCCATCGATGGTTCCGTGAAATTTAATGAACAGTTGGCTTGTAAGCGAGCAGTGGCATTGAAGGATTATATCAAGCAGCGCACCTTGCTTCCCGATTCGCTCTTCGAGTGCAACAACGGCGGAGAGGCTTGGGCTGAGCTTCGCTATAGTATCAAGGAGAGCGACCTGAAATGCCGGGACGAACTGCTGAGGATTATCGACAACGAGCCTGATGCCGACCGCAGGGAGCGTCGCATCAAGAGCATCGACCAAGGCAAGGCATGGGCAGAACTTCGTGATAAGATTCTGGGCAACCAGCGCAATTCCGGTTTCCTCCGCATCTACTACGATTACGTACCTGACGAGGCGGCGACCACCATCAACCTAGCCACCCAGTTGCTCAAGTCGGAGCGTTACCAGGAGGCGTTGAAAGAGTTGCAGAAAGTAAAAGCCGACAAAAGAGCCGCCAATGCTCTCGGCATAGCCTACTACATGACGGGCAACCGAGAAGCCGCCCGCCGTTACTGGCAGCAGGCGATGGAGACTGGCGATGAGGAGGCGAAGAAGAACCTCATGCAATATGATAGAATTTTTAATTAACAAGATTATTTACATACTAAAATCTGACCAAAGTTATGAAAAGATTTCAACTATTTAGCTTGGCAAGTGCAATGCTTCTTGCAAGCGCAGCAGGTTTCACTTCCTGCTCTTCAGATTCAGAAGATCCTCTAGACGGAGGATCAGGTGTGGCAGGACAGGTGGTGAAGACACAGTTCGTCATCAACATTCCTTATGCAGGAAATGAAAGTGGTGGAAATGCTAGAGTTTCGACACGTATGACTGCGGACAATACCCAAAACAACAATAACTTCTTGGGATTGAAGGATATTGAGATGTTTGCATACAATGAAGTTCCTAGTGAAACAAACCCAACTTCAACGAGAACTATTAGAATTGGAACTCGCAACGCAAGTAATAGCGACAACTATCGCCGCATTTATAGCGATATTGCCATTCCGGTAGGAACACAGAATATGATTTTGTATGCTAGAGCTACAAGAATAAAGACTGTAGCATCAGGGCCTACAAACAAGACTAATTTCGAAGCAGGTTCCTTGACAAATCCTTATGGAAATTTTAAGGATGATGCCAAGCCTAATTTATCGGAGCTTAACTTCAACTTGGAAGCTATCCATAAGAATAACGACTTTGACACAAAAGGTAAAGCCATATTGGATAAGCTGAATGAAATTGCAAATACTACAACAAGTGACGGTCAAAAGTGGTCTAATATAGGAAATAGCCCGACGGCAGATAACAACGCAAAGATTTTACAATCTCTCTACGACAAGTTTATCAGTTTGACTGCAGGTTCTGCTAATTCTGTAAATAGCTTTATCGACCACCTGAAAGGTGCGATAGAAAGCCAGGGTATAGAAACAGACATGGCAAAAGCTATTAAAGATAAATGCATTAAGGTATCAGGAACTTTCCCTAGAGATTTGTTCTTACCAGATGGTGTAGTCAGAGTAAAGTTTGATGCAACTAATGGTTTTATGTTTGAAACCGCTACTGCAGGTACGACCACGACAGGCAGCAATTTGATTGACTATAAGACCGTCACTTACCCTTCAGAATTGGCGTATTTTGTAAGTTCACCGATTAAGACATCAACAACCGATAAATCAAAAGTCGGAGATTTACCATCATATAATGATTGGTTAGCAAATACAACTACAACGAATATTTGGGATGGATACGGAAAAATTGTTCAAAACAACACTCTCTTTGTTGCATTACAATACCCTGTTCAATATGGTGTAGCATGCTTGAAATCAAGCATCAAATACTTAGGTACTTCGCTAGAAGACAATGCAAAAGAAAAAATTGGTTCTGAATCAAATAACTTCATAACCGTAAATGACAAGAGTTTTCCTATAACAGGTATCTTAATTGGCGGTCAACCTGCAGGTGTTAAATGGGACTTCGAACCAAAATCAACAACCAAGCCAGCAGATTTCAAATACACCATTTATGATAATGACATGAATGGCGGTAACACCTTTACAGCAAAAGCTGCAGATACAGAAACGTTACCATACAACTATACATTAGTATTGGACAACAAGGATACATCATCTGAAGGTGCAAAACAAAGCAATGTCAATGTTGTAATTGAATTAGAGAATAATGCTGCAGACTTCTATGGAGCTGATGGTTTGATACCAAAAGGCAGCAAATTCTATTTAGCTGGTACACTAGACTTAAGTAAATATAACCAAACAGAAGATGGCAAGACGCTAGACCACGTATTCATAAAGGATCACACTACAGTTGCAAACTTCACCATCAAGGACTTGAAGAAGGCATATAACTGTATCCCTGATCTGCGTACATCAAAGATTAACGTAGGACTTGCAGTAGATCTTTCATGGCAGAAAGGTATTAAATTCGATGTAGAACTCTAAGCCAGATAGAATAAAACGATAGCTTATCCCCCACACGTTCTTAAAGGGCGTGCGGGGGAACTTTCTAGAAACACAAATGGGGCTTGACAGGCTAGCAACTGAATCTTATCCCGTTTTGCGCCTCAGAAAGGCACGAAATTGCCCTAGCTGGGGCAACTTTCTGTCCTAACTACGGCAGTTAACTGCCATGCCTAGGCACTTTGCGAAATGAGCGGAATTCCACTCCGCTATCGCCTACACTTGCCTTCGGAAACAGGCTTTCGAAATCAGCGTGTCGCAGCATACGCAGAAATCTCGAAAACTATTGCACACTACACTCACATTACAACCTTATACACAGCTATTTGCTGAACTTCCGTGTAGTATGCAATAGAAATCGCAAATTATAATAATATTTGTAGAGGAAGATTGTCGAACATTAAGAATGCAAAAAGTACAATGAAAAAACTATATAACACTTTACTGGCATCCGTGATGACCATCAGCCTCATCACCAGTTTATCTTCATGTATTGATGAAGATATGAGCGACTGCGGCAAAGAGTATAAGATACAATATAATCTGCAACTCAATACGCAGATCAACACCGTGATTGACGTGGATCTGAACCTCATCGAAGAACAGGAGATTGCAGCCCGGCTGAAACAGGCACTCAGTAAGGTATTCACCGACCATGCCCACGACAACGACCTCTCCTTCTTCGTAGGCGAAGAACTCTCCCACCACGAGGCAAACAAGATGGGGGCCAACTCGGTATCCTACACCATCTATCTGCCACGCAACAACTATCAGAACCTCTCTCTCGCCAATACAGGAAGCGCCGACAACGTAAAAATCATCAACGCAAACTCCTGTAGATCACTCGCTTTGCGGCAAGAGGCAAAAGATACCATCAACAGTCACAACATCGGACTGTTCACTTCCCGACTCTCCATCGACGAGAACGATTTCGAACACGATCTGCAAACCACGCTCTATATGGCAAACAGCTCAGCTGTGGTGGTCATCGACCAGAGCAAGGTGCAGCCCACAGAACTCTGGGGATTTGTAGAAGGCATGGCAACCCAATTCCAGGTGAACGACAGCACCTATTCTTCCAGCCTCAACACGATGGTCAGGGCAAAGAGAATCAACCAGGATTTCATCACCAACTCCATTCCAACCCACGATGCCCTATACACAGTCTGCTTCCCGAGCATCAAACCGGAATGGCGCTACCACGTCATCGCCAAGGTGAACGACAAATACACCGAAACCATCTTCACCATGAACGAACCGCTGAAAGCCGGCAAGCTTAAGATTATCAAGACCCGACTGAAGGAAGACGGTTCGCTCTCTACCAGTAACACCGCCGTAGGCGTAAGCGTGAAACTCGACTGGAAGCCAGGCGGAAGCCACGACATTGAGATTTAAGTGAAGAGTGAAGAACGAAGAGTGAAGAATTCAACGGCTATAAAGATTTGATATATGAATCATATTACGAAATACATATTTGTTATACTATCGCTTATCATGCTGGCAGGATGCAGCGGAAGCGAGCAGAGCGAGGAGAGGCCAAAGGACACGTTGGCTCCCATCTCGCTCACCCTCTCCGTGCCTAACGACAAGTCAAGCACCCGAGTCGGAGACCCGGGAGAAGACGCCCACGACGAGGTGGACTGGGACCGGCTCACCATCATCATCGCCTATACGAAAAAGACAACGGGAAAAGACATCTATGACGGTTCAGCCAACACGATGGTGTATTACGATACCTTCAGAAAAAAAGAGGATTTTGAGAGTACCAAGCCAGTGAGCCATTACACCTCTACCCTGTCGCCTGCCGATGCCAACGGCTATCACGACTACACCATCTATCTGCCTCCAGGCACCTGCTGCGTTTATGGTGTAACCTATAGCAAGGGCAAAGGTTTGGACCTGGAAAAAGCCTTAAGCGAGATAGCAAAGGACGGAAAAGACCACAACAAAGACATCTATAACTTACAGATTTCCAACGACTACGCATTTGATATAACAAAGAATACGATGGATATAGCCAAGTTCATCAGCGTAGCCAGCGGTTATGCAACAGAAGTGAATGTTGCCGACAACACGTTGACCGACAACCGACTGATTCCCGTGGAATTCAACTCGAACACCACCAGCAGCACCAAGCGATATTGGCGCATGGTGCTGAGCAGGCTTGCCAGCAAACTCGACATTCAATGGGATGCCAAGGGAGCTTACGAGAATGACGGCAAGGGAAATCCGAAGTTCACCGATGTGAAAGTAGCAGGTTTTACTTATCATGGTGAGGCGGAAGGGACAGGAACTTCAGGGACAGGTTCCATCACATCGGGTGCAGGATACGGACGGCTCTTCCCTACCCTCTATGCCGCCGCTTCAAGTATAACCCAAAAGACATCCGTAGGCGGACAGAAAAACTTCATCAACACCTCGGAAATCAGCAAGCGTAACGGAAGAGTTTATCATTACACTTTTCCCGACGGCATTACGAAGCCCCGCATCACCTTCGATGTCTTGACAAAGAAAGATGGAGAGACGGAGACAAAAACCGACAAGGTGACTTTCGACTTGAAGAACTGGACAGAAAGTTTCAATCCTGCCCAATGGTACAAGATCAACGTTACCATCAAGGGAACCCAAATCGGTAATGCAAGCAATATCATCATCGATAATTTCTAAACATAAAAAACAGAACATCTATCATGAGAAAACTCTATCCAACATACTGCAAGCTTATTGCAACCCTTCTGTTGCTGGGTTGTTCCATCGCCTTGTCTGCACAAGGCAAGACCTATCATGTGAAAGTAGATTCCGAGATAACGACCTCCGGCAGCGACGGCTTATCATGGGAGAATGCTATCACCCTGACAGAGGCGCTGAGCCGAGCCAAGGCTGGCGATGAAATCTGGGTGAAAGGCTACGAGGATATTACCGGCCACATCTACAAGGCACCGGAGGGAGGCTTCGTCCTCCCTTCGGGCGTTGCCATGTATGGAGGTTTTGCAGGAAATGAAACCATCAAGAACGATCTCCCTACGGGCAGACACAAATATCAGATGAAGTATCAGACGGCTCTGGTGGGCGACATCGGCACCAACGACCAAGCGAGCCAGCAGCTGATTATCTATCCAGAGAACACCACCCGCAACGACAATGCCATCCATGTGCTGACCCTCCAGATGGGCGTAACACAGGACAACACCAACGACGGCAACAAGCCAACCATTGTTTCCGGTTTCCTCATCGCAGCAGGTAATGCCAAGGGAGAGAATACTTCTGCAAATGGCAGAGGCGGCGGCATCTACGTAGTAAACAACAGCAACGACAACAATGCCGGCAGCCGTTACTTCCGTATTTCGCAATGTAACTTTGCGAACAACTACGGCATGCGCGGCGGTGCCATCTATGTAGATAATTCCTGTACCAACCAGCAGTCTGCCATCAGCTACTGCAGCATTTTTAATAATGTGGCAGGCAAGCGAGGCACCAGCGAAAACGAAGGTGGTGGTATGTGGATAGACGGAACAGCCACCGTCTACAACTGCAACATCAACAACAATACGAACGGCGGTATCCGACTTTCGAACACATCGAAAATCGTCAACTGTTCTGTAATTGCCAACACCGTATCGGCCGCAGACCTGACCACAGACGGGGCATCAAACAGCATTGACGGCGGAGCGGTTTACAACACCGTGCTCTGGCATTCCACTGCACTCAGCAAGCAAGACAGCCGTCCTGCCTTCTATTCCTGTGCTTTTCCGGAAGTAGAAGTTACCCATACCGATACCAATACCGACGCCAACGGGAACGTAAGGATCAGCAACGAGAACCACGGCATTGAGCCAGCCCCTTGGTTCAAGCAGAGTGCCGTGACCCAGGGTTACGACTTCTCATTCAGCAGTAACCTGAAGCAATTATACAGCACCGCCTTCACATTCGAGGAAACCTCTGCCCTTCTGAACAAGGGAAAACTAGAATACTACACCAACAACGTAGTTAATGCAAACCTGGAAACAACTTCTACCGACATCATGGGCAGAACACGCTACCAGACAAGCACCATCGACATCGGAGCCTACGAGTATGCCCGCATGAAGGCAGGACGCATCAGATACGTGAAACCCAAGAAAGCGGGAAAGGGCGACGGAACATCATGGGATGATGCCACGGACGATATCCAGTGGGCCATCAACGATTTGGCAGAAAATGCACCAGGCGAGAAAGGCGAAGTCTGGGTAGCAGCCGGAACCTATGTAGTAAAAGACCGCATCCTTAACGATGCATCAGCCCCGGTATCCCTACTGATGAAGAATGGCATCAGCGTTTATGGTGCATTTAAGGGAACCGAAAAAAGACGTTCCGAGCGCATCGAGGAATCCAAGGATTTAAAGCAATGGGGCTGGAAACAAGAATCCATCATCAGGGGTGCGGAATTCAAGGGAAGCGACGATGCCAACTGGAGTAATAATGACGAAGCCTGGAACATACAGAACAGCGGTTCCTACCATGTGGTATGGTTTGCTCCCTTGCCTGGAGGAAATGCCTTTACCGACGAAGTATATCTTGAAGGCTTCACCATTGAGGGAGGTAAATTTCACGATACGAACAAAGCCGAATACGCCCCAGGCTGTGGTGCAGGCGTTTATATCAACGACCCATCAGCCCGAATGCGTTACTGCACCGTGAGATTCTGTAACCCGGGCATGAAGAAAACCACAAACACCCAGCCACGTGGCGGCGGCATCTATTGCAGAAACGGACAGACGGAAGGTAACCTGGTATACAACTGTTCGGCTTACCAGGGCGGAGGCATCTATATTGACGAAGCCGGCTTCATCACCCGAAGCATGGTAACCAACTGCTCTGCCTATCAGGGAGCGGGTGTATATCTGAATGGTGACGCTAATAACTCAGAGAAAGCCTATTATCAGATTCTTGCCACCTCGGTAATCAGTAACAATACCAGTACCCGAAATGGTGCTGTGTATCTGGATGGTCACGGACTGGTGATTAACAACACCATCGTCAACAACTACACCACCAACACATCAGATGCCGCTGACGAGCTGTCATCCAATACGGGTGGTGTGTATATTAAGAAAAAGGGTCTTCTTGCCAACAACGTCATCTGGAACAACTCGCTGCTCCGGCACAAGTCTGGCACCAGCAACTCAGCGTCCATGGCACAGATTTATGCAGCCAACCCATCAGAAGAGACCGTACAGTTTTACAACAACGCCATCTCGGATGTTAATGCAGCCAAATGGACCAGCACCTATCAGAGCGGAACCATCTCCATCAACACGTATTACTCGGGCAAGGGATTCGTGATGGGCAATGAAGCACCTTACAACACGAAGGAAGCCTTCAACGAGAAACGTGGCGTTCTTACAGACATGAAGACGGTGAACTATTACTGGGAAACATTGACAGGTAGCCGACTGCGCAACGTGGGCATCAGCTATGCTCTCCTGCCATCTTCCTACCTGTATCAGCCAAAAATAGACCTGAGCGGAAAAGCTATCAGTTCGGTTCCGTCAGCAGGAGCCTATATGGCTGACAACCACTACCTTGTATTTGAAAAGAATGACAGCAAGAAACGCCTGCGCATCTACTTTGACCGTTCACGAGAACTGGTGGACGGAACAGGAGAGTCGTGGGAAAAGAGCTATACCTCATCATCTGTAGATGAAGTACTCGGTTATCTTGCCGACATCAAGGATGGAGACAAGGTAAAGATGGTTACTGCGGGCAATACTGCAGCAGAGGATTTCACTATTGAGAAGAACAGCGGATGGGAGTTTGAAATCTGCGGTCGTGAGGGTATCTTCGAACCGAAGATTGCCTACACGTTCGAGGAAACAGACGCCAGGGCATGCACCTTTAACATTCAACCTTGCGTACTTCCTGTAACCGTATATGGCGGTTATCCGGAGTATTCAGAGAATCCGAATCCGAAAGATGAAGACCGCGACCCTATCAAATACCGCACCGAACTGAACGGAAACCTGAATGGTTCTGAACTCAACGAGGGCCTCTACCATCTGGTCCGCATCGAAGCGGGTGCCAACATCACCATCGACGGCTATGCCTTTACCCATGCATACGCCGCCGGTACTGCCTACATGCCTTATGGTGGCGGCGTGCTGATAGGCAGCATGGACCAGAGCAGCCAAGCAACCACCGTGAAGCTGAAGAATTGCATCTTTGAGAACAACACGGCGACAGATGGCGGTGCTATCGCTACCATGCCGGATGCCGTGAATGTGAAATTGGAACTGGAAAACTGCGTCATCAATAACAACACAAGCAAGGATCCGCATAATCCAAGTCCATCGGAGCTGCCTTCCATCATCTATCTGAACAAGGCTCAAGGCAGCAACAACAAACTCACACTCAACCACGTGAGCATCATCAACAATGAGGGAGTAGCGCCAGATAACGACCTTGTGAAGGCTACCTCGTATGCTGTAGGAAACAAACTGAACATCAACGGCACATGGGATGGTTCGAAATGCAAGAACAGCACGAATATCAACGATATCAACACTCTGGGAAAAGACGGAGCCCTGAACTTCAGCAACCCGACCAATGAAGTGGGTGCCAAGATGAGCGGCAACGTTTATTACGGAGGCTATTCATCCTTCCGCCCGCTGACCAGTTCTGTACAGGCTGGCCGCATCATCAACAGCGCCCAAGAAAACAATGCGACCACAACAGTCAAGGACATCACCGGCGAAGACCGCAACCTAGGTGGTGTTCCTGACCTGGGTGCATACGAAGCTCTCCTGCCAAAAGCAGGAAAGATTATCTACGTGCGTTCGTACAACCAGAAGTATGAAAGCATCAGCGACGCCAATAATGACGACCAGGACGGCAACCCTAACTTCAATATTCTGAATGAATCAAATACCGAATATGATGGAAGCAGCTGGGACAAGGCTATCATCGGCAACGCTATGTGTGATAATACAAAGGCAAGAAACGGCAATGATTTCTATGAAAAGCAGAGTGACAATACGCTGCTTAGCACCACTATTGACAATACAGATTATAGTCAGACTAACGGCAAGTATCGTTCAGAAACTGACTCTTATGGTGATTTCTGGACTAACTCAGGAAATCAGGACAAGCAGTATCTCTCTGGCTGGGGAACATATAATAAAATCACCAACAACAGAGACGAACGATACATCAGCGGTCTACAATATGCTGTGGAAAGAGCAGCTGAGTTGAATAAAATAAAAAAAGACAGCGTTGTGGTGTGGGTAGGTGCAGGTATCTATACCGACTACAAAGGATTCGTTATCAGAGACAACGTGAAGGTTTATGGCGGTTTCCCATACGAAGGCTACCCAGGAGAAGACGACCGCCATCCGCTGCTGTCACAATACGTGCCGGCACGTAAGGAATACGAAAATCTGGAAAAGACCAAGTATGAAACCATTCTACAGATCAGAAAGGAATCGCCTGTATACTTCAAAAACGGAGATAAGGAAATGTGGTATCAGGAGAAAAATCCTACTGATGGCTCTAATTATGACTTTACAAAAACGTTGATAAACAGCGGGAAAACAGAGCGCCATTATGTTCTCTATCAGCCAGAAGTATGCCTTCCTACCTGGTCGCCATCGGGTGATGGAAACGCCTCACGTACCGATGGTAATGCCGTACGCTATAAAGGAACTTTAAAAGACGATAAAAACTACGTGGATTACGAGCATGCCAAATGGGATGGCTTCTCTGTACGTCACGGTTACATCATCAACTATCCTGGTGCCAACCGTGACGGAGGAGCAGGTGTGCGTGTATTCCGAGGTGTAGAACTGGAAAATCTCATCATCGTCAACAACTTCAACCATGGCAGTCGCGTACGTGGTGGCGGTTTGTATATGGACGGCGAGAGCAGTAAGATTTCGAACAGTTACCTGCTGAGAAACCTGAGTTATGCCAACAGCAGTGAAAGTTATGGAGGCGGAGCCTATATGATTCAAGGTACCGGATTCAACCTTGTGGTGGCAAACAACCGCTGCTATAACGGAACCTGCTGGGGTGGAGGCATCTTCCTGGAAAGTGCCAAGTTCTACAACAACACCATCGCCTACAATATGGCGACAAACGGAACCGGCATCTATCACTGGCAGGATGCCAAAACCGGAGTTAGCTCACAGCTCTCACTCTACAACTGTATTATCTATGATAATTACGACAACAGTAATAGAAGTGTCACAGATCAAGTAAACTCAGCTGCATCGGGCAAGATGAATCCATCCCACAACTGCTACATGAACAGTGGTAACATCAACAACAAATTCCAGGAAAGCGATGGAAATTTCACTGGCACAAATTTGGCTTTCCCATTTGAAGACCAGACCTACGAAAGTGGAAACAATTTCCGCTTCCGCAATGCCCGACTGAAGAACAACTTCCGTCTGTACGAGGCGGGTGGTTTGACGGGTAACAAGTGTCTGAATGGTGGAACCACAAATGTAGGAAATGGAATCATCCTTCCGGAAACCGATATGGACTATACCAACCGTATCAAGGACTGCGCCATTGATATCGGTGCCTATGAGGCTGACAATAATGCCAATATCGCACCACAGAAAAAGACAAACAGCGCAAATATTATAGATTACATTTATTATGTAACCCAAAACGGATGGGGAAACAGAAGTGGAGACAGTCCGGAAAACGCTGCCTGTGCTGACAAGCTGCAGAGTGTGCTGACCGCTGCCGGCGAGAAATTTAAAACAGCGAACCAAGGCATTACAGATAGCAACCTAAAGCATCAGGTGTTTGTAAAAGTGGCAGGTTATCAGGCTGATGAAACCGGAAAGCGCTTTACTTATCATGCCAACACACTGGCAGACCCTAGCGATCCGCAGAGTTATACCTTCCTGATTCCTAACGGAGTATGCCTGATGGGTGGTTACTATGAGGGTGACCAGGAAGGAGGAAAGCTGAAAGATGGAACCGCCAATTGGGATAATGACAAACGCGACTGTATCAGCACATACCAGACGGTATTAAGTGCCATAACCGAAGTAAAAGAAGGTTCTGCCGTTAACCAGGAGGTGAACGGCTACCACACCGTGTGCTTCGGCAAATGGCCTACGGGCAACTATGACGACTACAACACCACTGCCCTGACAGAGAATACCATCATAGATGGCTGTCGCCTGATAGACGGTAACGCAAGCGACAAGTCGGGCTTCAAGAGTATGGGTGGTGCAGCCATTGTGCCAAGAAAGGCACATGTACGCAACTGTGAGATTTCCGACTGTCAGGCTACCCAAGGCGGTGCTCTCATGTTGCTGAAAGGTAGCATCGTAAGCGGTAGTGTCATCGTAAGAAACAAGGCACAGAAAGGTGGTGCCATCTATGCACTTCGTTCCAACGACAAGAACGAAGACACCAAGAAATACCATGCCTACGTCATCTCATGCACCATCGCCAAAAACGAGGCGACCATTGGTGGCGGAATCTACCAGGAGGAGAACTCCCTGATTGGCGGAAACTCCGTGATATGGGGAAATACGGCACAGACCGACAACAACATCAGCGGTGATGTGAACTATCAGTCTCACGACTTTCTGCAGGGACTGGGAGCATATACGGAAAAATTCTACCCATACAACTATTGTTTCGTAGAAAAGATGGCGTTGCCAGCCAACAGAATGAACACGGAGATGACTAGCGATCTTGACAGTTACTTCAACGACAACAAAATCTTCAAGCCTCGTGCCTATTCACCATTGATTGACAACGGAGTTTTGGAAGAATACGTAACTGCATGGAAGGATTATGGTATCAGCAGCTACGATATTACCGGCAAGGAAAGAACCATGACCAAGCAACAGACAGCAGGTGCATACACATCTGATCTGCCTGCGTTTGATAATACCAAGCTTCTGAAGCGCCTGTTTGTTTCTCAGACAGGTGGTGAGATTGTAACAGAAGAAGAGAAGGCAAAGTATTATGGCCGCTCCTTCCTGACTCCTTTCAACAGTCTCGAAGCAGCCCTCGATTACATCAATGAGGCACGAGAAAAGAAAGTGGCGAATGATAAAACCCACTTCGAGATTCTGATGACAGGTGGAACCTACAAGCCGAGCAAGATGCGACAGAATAAAGACCTTTCGCCAGAGCAAAACACGATAGACCGCCGCTTGCAGAGCTTCACCATCCCTGTGAACGTAGATATCTTCGGCAGTTTCTCGAAAGATGACCTGTATTCTTCAACTCCAGTTAATCCTACTACGGGAGAAGAAGCTGGAGATAAGTTTACAAGCTTTGGAGGTAATACTTTGACTCCAGATGGAGACATCAAAGACATCTTGGCTAACCGCAACAAGAACTACATGACCGACAACAATAAGAACGGATTGATAGAGCCATGGGAGTTCCAGAATCCTACGATTCTTTCCGGTGACATCAAGGCATCGGAAAAGGAGCGTAATGTATATCATGTAGTCTACAGCAATGCGGGCACCACAGGTACTTCGGCAACATTGAACAATGAAGTGGTATTAGACGGTATTACCATCATGAATGGTGAAACCATGACACAGCTGAAGAAAGAAGAAGGAGGAACTAACGAAGTTGCCGAGATTGGTCGTGGAGGCGCTATCTACACCAACCGCGTGAACTATACATTGAACCGTTGCCGACTGATCAAAAACTCCGGTCTGCATGGCGGAGCTATCTATGCCAACAATGCAAGTCTGGACATCATCGGCAGTACAATCAGCGGCAATAGAGACGTATCAGAAAAGGCTAGTCAGGATGTCATCACCGAACCAGGTAAGGGTGGAGCCATCTATCTCTATCTCACAGAATCTGAGAATGGAAACCTGCATATCGTCAACTCGCTCTTAGCCAACAATGATGTAACTTGTGGCAGATATACGGGCACAGAAGTTTCGCAAGGCGGAGCCATCTACATCCGTAGAGCAAACGATGCTGGCAGTATGGCTGCGGGCTATCAGGATGCCTACATCGTAAACAACCTCATCGTGAACAACAAGGCAAAGCAAGATGGAGCCATCCATGTGGAGAACGAGGTGAAAAATGGTACGATTACACCTATATTATATAATACCGCCATTTGGGGTAATGAATCTACAGATAATAGTGTACTCCTCCAAAGAGAGCACATGCGCAACTGCGCCTGGGATGAATTACCTGCTTCTACAGTTTCTCCTGCAACGGATGGCAACATCAAGCTGAACAAGGAGAACATCGCATCGGATGGTCCACGCTTCACAGCGCCTACAACGACAAAGGGTTACGAAGGTTATACACAGGATGCCAAGTGGAATCCACAGGCTATCTCTGTGCTTACAGATGCAGGTGATGGAAAGAAGGATGCAGACGATACAAACGAGAGTGGTAAATATCAGAAATGGTGGAGTATGCACAATAATCGCCTTAAGGAATATGGTTATCGATCTGAGTATATCCGTTCTGCTAACAGCAGTAAGGAATACTACAGATACGTTGGTCCGAAAGACGAGAAAGGTGTAGTGAGAGAAAAGCCTATCGACATCGGCATGTATGAATTCCAGTATGTATTCAAGTTTACAGACTTAGAAAAGGTTTATATCGGAACGGAAGAGAAAGGAAATGGCGATGGTAGCAGTTGGGATAACCAAAGCACCGACCTTCGTGGTGCCATCATTGCCATGGCTAACCCTTCAGGTAACGTAGCTGCTGGTACTACAACCAACAACAACAGAAAGGTGTTTGTACGTGGAGGTACTTATTATTCGCCAACCTACTCTAGCGGCGATGCCTTCTCTCTCATTGTGAACAATGACGAAAAGGCTAAGTATATAACATCGATTGAACTTGTGGGTGGTTGTACGGGCTCGAAGAATGCTGACGGAACAGAGGTGCAAGACTTCAGCAAACCTTCGGTACTCATTGAGAACCCAGCCAAGGCAGGCGAAACCACAAACTTGCTCAATATCGTAACGAATGGTAAGCCGGTAACTATTTCCGGTTTCACTTTCCAGAACCAGAATGGTGTGGGAGTAAATGCGAAGATCAATAATGAGCAAGCCGGAACGGGAGAAAAAATGAGGCTCCATCATTGTGCCTTTAGAAAGAATAACAGAATCGGAATGGTGATAAACAACCGAAAAGGATATGGCATAAACATGTGGAATGTACTGTTTGCAGATGGAAATGGAAATGGTCTTACTATCTATGGTTCACAATCAGCAGACATAACAAACGCCACGTTTGTCTGCAATAAAGACACAGCAGTTAGTGGAACAGACAACGTGTATAATTCTGTCGCCTGGAAGAATGGTACTCAAGACCTGAAAACAGGCAACAAAAATGTCGTGATTGCTAATTCTATCAAGAATGGAGATGTGCTAAACGGTCCAAACTTTGTAGATCCAACGAACGGCGACTATAGAATACGACCTAGCCTCATGTTGCTTGATCAAGGAAATAATGAGAAATATCCGCTAAATGCTGATATAAACTCAGAAAAGGACTTGGGCAATACTGCCCGTCTGATTGGCGACAACATCGATATCGGTGCATACGAATGCGACACGAAGATGATTCAGGTTATCTATGTAAAAGAAGGTTCTGCAGTTACAGGAACAGGTGAAAGCTGGGATAGTCCAACCAACGACCTGCAAGGCGCCATTAACCTGGCTGAGCTTTATGCCAACAAGAATGAAGGTAAATATGGCTACGTCTTCGTAGACAGGAATATGAAGGCTGATAACGTGAACATCAGCATGCCTGGTGTCAAGATGTTTGGTTCGATGCGCAAAGAAAAAAGTTCTAAAACAGAACCAGAAGCTATCGTGCAGGATCTCCTTACTCAGAGAAAAGGAATCATTGAGTTTGCCAGTCAGTCTACCATCAATGGACTGACACTCAACAGCGGAACTACAGATACCAGAATGTGTCTTGTTGATGGTTTCAAGGTTTCGGACAACGTCAGTCTCCAGGGCAACAGCATGCTCTCTACTTCTATCCTCGATGCAAATGCAAAGGTAACAGGCGATGCAAGTAGTTGGCTCTACAACAGTCTGGCATTAGGAACCGTGAAGGATGTGAAGTCTGTCAATGTAACAGCTGCTAGTGCATTACCATCAACAACGGGTAGTGCTGCCAACAGATCTGCAGTAACAACCAATAATAAATATGTGAAAGATGATTATTGGAAGTACCAGCTTGACGAGACATCTGGCGACATCAACGCCAACGCAGATGTAAGCCAAACCAAAGGATACATCGACATGGTGATGCACAACCATGACCTTGCCGGCAACCAACGCATCAGAGACAACAACGTAGACAACGGATGTTTCGAGACTTGGTACCTGACAAACGATGCTACAGCAAACCAGGACGATTATCCTCATGGTAAATCCGTGGTCTATGTCATGACAGAAGACAAGGAGCTGAAACTCGACAACACATTCTATACAGAGATGAATCCGTTCAGTCCTGGCTTCCTGCTCTTGAAGCACCACGCTGGTTTAAGAGGCAACAACAGTTATGTAAACCTCACCAACTTTGCTGTGGAAAGAAAGTTGAAGGCAGGCACCAACTTCTTCTCCATGCCTTTCAAGGCTAACAATATGGAGGTTGAGGGCACAAATAATCCTGCTGATGGTAGCGTAGTAGCCTACTACTATAATGCAGCTACTCGTGCCAAGTACGACTATAAGTTTGACCAAAACGATAGTAAAGCATGGGTAAGAGGTGTGGATAACCAGCGAAACTTTACCGCAGGTTTCAGAATGGATGCTAATGGCAACAAGACCGTTCGTTTCTATGGAATCAGTTACACAGAGAAAGATGGTAGGACCAACAGGAGTCTGCTGGATAAGATTACCCTGGTACAGAACAATAACCAGCAACCATGGTCAAACAGTAATGGTGGCGGCTTGAAGTTCACCCACAAGGAGAACATGGGCTGGAACCTCTTCAGTTCTCCTTATCTCTGCGCCATGAACTATAGGGATATGGAATATGGCAGAGTCATCTACCAATGCGAAGAAAACGGCAACTACAAGGTCATCAATACCTATGATTTAACCACGGGTGTTTCAACGGATGGCTACATCCCGGCAATGGATGCCGTGTTTACGCAGACTGCCACTCTGGATAATTCAGAAAGCGTGATTGTGGAGCATTCTGGCGCAAAAGCTGGTAAAGCATACGCCGGAAACACCCGAGCCCTCGACATCGCTATCACCCAGAACAGCAGAATAAGCAGAGCCAGCAACGGCTCTGCTGTAGATGACCAGCTCCAGTTGAACGCAGTTCCTGCTCAGGAGGCGAAATCAGACTTCGACCTGGGAAGCGACGGCGTAAAATGGATGACCAGCCAGAATGCTCAGATCTATGCAACCCGCAACGGCGGACGCTACTCGCTCCTCTCTGCCATCAGCATTGAAGCAGAACAGAGCATCGGCATCAGTCTGCCGGAAACGGGTGAATACACCATCAGCATTCCTGAAGAATGCGATGCCAGCGAATACGAAACCGTATGGCTGAAGGACAAGGAAACCGGAAAGGCTATAGACCTGAAGGAAGACGATTACCGATTCCATGCAAGCCAGGCAGGCGAGCAGAACCATCGCTTCACCATCAGTTTCAACCGCATGGCAACCGACATGAAGTCAGACATCAGCATCCAGGCTATCGGATTCAGAACCATCGTCCTCAAGGGACTCCAGCCGAACGACCTCATCAGCGTGTATGCTGCCGATGGCGTTCTCGCCCTCCAAAAGAAGGCAAAGGCTGAGAAGGAACAGGTTCGCACAGCCATCCAGGGCAACGTAATCGTAGAAGTGACACGAGGCGGCAAACAGGTGGCAGTAAGGAAGATTGCCCTGAAATAAGGGATGAGGACACGGACGAAGACTGAAAAGAATGAGATAAAAACCAGTCAAAACAGTCGGAAAGCCGTAAAAGAACGGAATAAATGTTAATAAAGCGCAGAGATAATCGCTAGTTTCAATAATTGGCATTATCTTTGCGCTTTGTATTTGCACAACAATTAGAAAATAAAACTATGACAGAAAAGGAAATGTACAATCTGATTAATAATCAGAATGAACAGCAAAGCAACGGCTTTGCTATCAATGAGAAGGAGCGTGGATTGAGCGGCGTGTTCTCCGCACTGATGCGCAAGGTTTATACATGGATGACCCTGGCTCTCGTTATTACGGGTGTTACTGCATACGGCGTGGCTGCCAGCCCAACCCTGATGATGACGCTGATGACAAGCCGAGGCTTGCTCTTCGGACTGGTAATCGCTGAACTCGCCCTGGTATTCATTATCACAGGTGCCCTGAACCGCCTGTCGCTAAGCACGGCTACCCTGCTCTTCATCGTCTACTCGGTATTGAACGGAGCGATGCTCTCTTCCATCTTCGTGGTTTACACGATGACAAGCATTGCCAAGGTGTTCTTCATCACAGCCGGAACCTTCGGTGCCATGGCTGTATATGGTTACACCACCAAGAAGGACCTGACCTCGATGGGTAAGATTCTCTTCATGGCTTTGATTGGTTTGATTATCGCCACCGTAGTAAACATGTTCCTGAAGAGTTCTGGATTTGACTACATCCTGAGCTACGTGGGTGTTGCTATCTTCACCGGTCTCACAGCATGGGATAGCCAGAAGATTAAGCACATGCTCCAGACACAGTACGACATGAGCGAAGGTGCTCAGAAGTTGGCACTCATCGGAGCCTTGACATTGTACCTCGACTTCATCAACCTGTTCCTCTATCTGCTTCGCATCTTCGGAAGCAACAAGGAATAAGATTTCAACAGAAATAAAAAAAGCAGAGGTTGGCTTGCCCTCCACGGGTTAGCCAACCTCTTTATGTGTTCTATCAAAAGCAAATGATAAGTAAACCTAATCTAGAAAATTCTGATGCAAAGATAAGCTTTTTCTCCGAAAGTCAGGCTTCATTTGGTAAAAAAAAGAAGCCATTTGAACAAAAAGTATCTTTTTTATTGCCTGTTACCAAAACTCATTTCGTAAAAAACATGCATTCATTTCGTAAATTCAGTTGGTTTACAATCATTTACAGAGCATTTCTAAATTCATTAGGCGAACAGCCATAAGCAGAAGAAAAGACTCTTCTAAAGGTGGAAAGGGAATTAAATCCCGACTTCTCTGAAATCTCCAGAATGGAAGATTCTGAGTTTCGAAGCAGATTTTCCGCATAACGGAGGCGGTAATTGTTCACGAAATCATAGAACGTGCTGCCATTCTCCTGATTGAAATACCTGCTGAGATAAGTGCGGTTGGTGCCCACCATGTGTGCCACATCCGAGAGTTTGAGTCGCGGATTGAGATAGATTTTCTCCACTTCAAAGAGACGCTGCACCTCGGTGGCGAGACCTTGCTTTTCCTCTTCACTCTCTTGCGGAGCAGCTTCTGCATGCGCTGCCTCCACATCCTTCAGTTCATCAATCACCGACTCATGTCGATACACAAAGTAACAGATGAACATCCAGATAGCCAGGGAGCAGACCATATAAAGATTGTCGAAGCCTCCGTCGATGACAAAGCAGCTCAAGGTCCAGATAATCAGGATGAGGAAGAAACTGCCAAGGATGGCAAGGAGCCAGGAAAGGTTGATGTTCTCCTGATAGGAGAAACGCTCCTTGAGCTGGCGATGATACCTGCGGATGAGGAAGAAGAGTACAACGAAGGTGGTGACGCCATAAACGGCACCCCATACCGAGAGAATATAAAAATAGATGTTGGCACCCGAGATGAGAAACAAGAGCGGAAGCAGCACAAAAGGCAACTCCAGCACCACCGCCTTGGTCCAGGTGGTCCATCCCGGTTTTACCAGTTCCATCAGCACAAAGCTATAGAACGGAATGATAAACATATCGACAGCGGAGGTGAAATACCATCCCTCCGTACTGCCGAAACCCTTGTAGTAGAAGAGCACGAGGTCTTTCAGGCACTGTGCGTCCGCTATCAACATCAAAAGCATGATGAGGCGGAAGAGCCGTTCACTGCCCTTACGCCAAAACATCCATGCCATCATGGAAAAGAACATCATGCTCATTCCATAAATAAAACTCGTTACAGCATCCATATACTTATCTGTTAATTGATCTAGTTGCCAGGCTTACGCCTACAGTATTAATTTCTATGATTCTATTATTTCAATTCAAAAAGCAGTTGCCCTCCACTCACTATCTGCTGGTGAGAGAGGCGATAACCATTCAGTGGTTTTCCGTTAAGAGAGGTAGACTGGATGAGGTAGCTGCCTGCATCCTTTCTTCGGGCTGACAAGATGAACTTCTTTCCGTTTTCCAGATTCAGCGTCACCTTGTCGAAACCTGGCGTACCTATATAATAATAAGGTGTGCCAGGACAAACCGGGTAGAAACCCAGGGAGGAGAATACATACCATGCCGACATCTGACCCGCATCATCATTGCCCGACAAACCGCCCGGGGTATCATTATACTCCGTCTGCAGGATGTGGTGCACCCATTGCTGGGTCTTCTCCGGAGCTCCGGCAGCATCATAAAGATAGGCTATCTGATGGCAAGGTTCGTTGCCATGCCAGTACCATCCCTTGTCGAACATCCTATCCAGGCGGTAGATGACCTTATCTTCTGCCTTCTTCTCCTTCTTATCCATCGGTTTGCTATGGCGGATCACATCAAACAATCCTTCCGGATTCTGGGGCACATACCAGGTATAATGACAGGCAGCACCCTCGGTGATGAAGCTCTGGCGATGAACCAGGTCTTTATTGTTCAGCCATTTTCCATTCTCATATCTGCCATCCGCCCAACCCGAGACGGGGTTGATGACATTGCGCCAATTCTCTGAACGGCGCATCAGTTCGTTGTAATCTTCCTGATATTTCTGTCGCTGCGAAGCATCCCTGCAGGAATCCATCAACGCCTTCGCCATCTGCGCCACGGCAAAATCATCGTAGGCATACTCCAGGGTGCGTGAAGTCTGCTCGTTGGTATGATAAGCTTCCTCCACCATATCCTCCAAAGGAATGTAGCCATTATTGATATACGACTGGATGGCACGGCGTCCCTTTCCATCCTGATACTCCTTATATATATAAGGTGTAGAGAAAGCATTCATGCGCATTCCCTCGTAAGCCTTCTGCGCATCGAAGTTGCGGATTCCCTTGATGTAGGCATCGGCAAGGGCGGCACTGGCATGGTCGCCTATCATCGCAGCCGTATAACTGTTCCAACATGGGAAGGCAGGAAGCCAGCCACGGTTCTGATACATCCTGACCAGCGACTGCATCATCTCGCCCGAACGCTTCGGGGTGATAAGCGTATAGAGCGGCAATTCAGCACGATAGATGTCCCACATGGAGAAATCATCATATCTGATTTCATCACCCACATCACTCACTTCGTGAGGGAGGAAGGAACAGCGATACAGGGCACCGTAAAACTGGTTGACCTTTGCCTGGTCGCTATGCTCCACATCGATGGTATGCAGACGGTCGCACCACAAATCGGCAGCAAACTGCATCATGCTATAGAAATCCAAGCCGCCATAGTTGTAGTTCTCGGCATTGAGATTTGCCAGGGCTTTCTCGCGGGAGGTGAAGGAAGTGCCCGACATCCACTCCATCGCCTTGCCCGCCTTTCCACGGAAAGTGAGCCAGGCACCGATGCGTGGCTTATCCTGCATCTTCAAGCCCTTGCTAATTCTGTTGTCACCTTCGAACACTCCGTAATCCACCAGGTCTCTGGCATCGTAAGCCAGCACGAAGTGACCGCTGAAACCAGCCGACTCGCCCCATCCCTGGTAAATGCGATGCACCGGATTATAGCCATACACCACATGATTGAGGGTATCAATCTCGATGTATCCCTGCCCTTCATCACTATTCGGATTGATGACCAGATGCACCAGCTGGTCCTTTTCGGGAGTGACACGGAGGATGGAGGTATGGCTCAATGCCGTCATCTCAGCCTTGAGATGCTCCTTCTTCAGATTCACCGCATAGTAATGAGGATGCGAAACCTCATCGGCATGACTGAAAGGAGTAGCGCGCTGCCCGGGCTGGAGCCTCAGCTCATCGCCCAGGGCGGCAACGGTAAAGGAACCGTAATCCTGCATGCAGCCACCCACTATCCAATGGCTGCAGCGGAAACCCTGCAAAAGGGAGTCCTTATAATAATAAGGTGCGATGCACTTCTGTTCGGTATCCTGGGTCTGTGGAGTCCAGAAGTTCTGACCATTCGGAACGAGTACGGCAGGCAGGGTCTGTCCATGCTCCTCACTGCCCATGCCAAACAGGCCGGCACTCAGGGTGTTGGTCTGGGCCGTGCCCACCATCGTGTTGATGGCATTCAGCTGGCGGATGTGCTCCAGGTCGTGGATACGTTCGTGCATCTGCTTCTTCCACTGGTTCCAGGGATAGTAGCACGTGCCATACTCCACCTGCGAGAGGATATTGATCTTGATGTCCTTCTCGTTGAGCATGAACTTCACCAAGACGGAATCCTGGGCATTCTTATAGAAAATCATCTGCAGATTCGCTGCCATCGGAACCACCCTATCCATCCTGTCCACATCATCACCCAAAACCACCTGTTCCTCATCATCCTTGGCACTTGGAGGAAGATGGGCGGTATTGAAGAGGAGAGAAAGCAGGCGATAGAGTGCCGTATCGTGACCGAAGCGGAGAGTTGCCGACGACTGGCGAGCACGCAGGGCGGCATCAGCCTCAGCCTCGATGTTCTGCCAGAGCGGAATGGCACAACGTGCAGGAATCGACTCGTTGGTAGGTTCGTTACCATTGACGATGGTCATGCGACGGTTGTTTGCCTCATAGATGGCTTGGAACTCCTCGCCCGTGAAGAGAGCATTCAAGGCTTCTTCAATATCGATAGGATAAACCGGGAAATTCAAGCCCACATCCTGGATGGATGAAGTGATGGCATGCATCTCGACCATCAGTTTCATCGGTTCATCAATCTTCGAGATGTCTTTGAAGAGTTGACGGAGAAATCTGTCGGGAGAAATCAGAGGTTCCACCTTGGTTCTGCTTGCCAGCGCCTTGATTTCGGGAGAAACGTGGGCTATCCATGCCATATCAGCAGAATCGGTCTTCACATCCAGGTTCAACTGGGGCTGGAGGAGCTGTAATTCCGAAGTAAAGGCTTGCATACTCCTGGCACAACGGTCAGAGATGCTGGAACGTGCCTTCACCTGATTGCCGGCAGCAAAGATTTGCGGAAAGTGGGCAAACATGCGTCGGGCGATGCCCTGATGCTGAAGTGCACCGAGACGGGTGAGCTTTCCACCATTCCCCCTGGCATTCTCCCACATTCTTGTCAGCATTCCCTTCACCTGCAGTCCGAGCGGAGTAAGATTACTCACATCCTCGAAATGCCTGCATATCCATACATAACGGTCGTCATGCGCCATCCATCGGGAACCGTGGCGACCGTAATGACTGACATAAAAAGGAGTAAATCCGGCTGGGATAAGACCCGACGAAGGAATCAGGGAATCCTTGAGAGCATGCTTTTGGGAATCTGGCAAAGCGCCTTTCAAGGAATCAGGCACGCAGCAGGAGTCTGTCCCGAAAGTTCCAGTCTGCGCTGACGGACCTCCGGGATAGGCGAAATAAATGCCCCCCATCTGATGACGGGTTTGTGCTTGCATGGAAAGGATGCAACCTAACCATATATATAATAATGTAACTATTCTGTTCATTGCAGTTTACTTACTCATTGCATCAATGAGGAATACTTTGCAAATATAAGCAAAAAAATCAATATCTGCAATTTTTCTACAAAGAAAATACACTTTGAAGACGAAATTTCTACACTTTTCTTTCATTATCTGGAAGAATGAGGAAGAAGAAGACAGAGTGCAAACACGCCGTATGCATAAATATACTGCATAAAACATGCATAAAACCTAACTTTTAAAACATTTTATCGCTTAAAATGCATTTTTCCTAATATTTATTTGGCAGTTTCGCATATTTTGTGTAATTTTGCAACCGCAAACGAATAAAAATACAACGTATGAAGGTAAAAAATAGCAGATTGGAAACATTGAAGATGCTCATCTCTAGTCAAGAGTTGAGTTCGCAGGATCAACTCTTGCAAGCGCTTGCCCAGGAAGGATTTGAGATTACGCAAGCCACATTGAGCCGCGACCTCAAGCTACTGAAGGTAGCCAAGGCAGCTTCATCCAGCGGCAAATACACATACGTACTTCCGAACGATGCACTCTACAAGCGGGTATCCAACCATATCCCGATCAGCAACATGGCGATGGGAACAGGATTCCTCTCCATCAACTTCTCGGGCAACATGGTGGTTATCAGAACCCGACCGGGATATGCCAGCAGCATTGCCTACAACATTGACAACAGCGACATCACCCAGATTCTGGGAACCATCGCAGGAGATGACACCATCTTCCTCGTCAAGAAAAAGGGAATTACAGAAGAAGAGATCATCAATGCACTTTCGGTGGTTATTCCTGAACTCAGTCTGCACGACTGATTCAACCCATAAATTAAGAAATAGAAACAAGAACATTATTAAATATTTAAGAGAAAATGGAAGAAGTTAAAGTAATGGTGGCTGACGAAAGTCACATCAAGTACATCGACACCATTCTGACTACA
>ENA-UEOZ01000496-UEOZ01000496.1-human-gut-metagenome-genome-assembly--contig:-NODE-496-length-25902-cov-124.528945_pt1 | contig 25902 bp, 20 predicted proteins | sample MGYA00242898_ERZ507912 | MGnify/ENA primary metagenome ERZ507912 (study PRJEB26167, sample SAMN06115410) | human gut metagenome | host: Homo sapiens | place: China:Chongqing | collected 2016-04-27... | reverse complement strand
TTCCAAATTGCCTTGGAATCTGCCTCAATCATTTATGGGAGATGATTATTTGACTTCGATATTCTTGGTAGCCTTAGTCTCCTCCTTAGGAGTAAGCTTTGGAATCAGAACCTCAAGAACACCATCAGCTACCTTAGCTGAAATCTTCTCACGGTCGGCATCCTCAGGGAGTGTGTAGGTCTGCTGGTAATTGCTGTAAGAGAACTCACGGCGCAGATAGTGCTCGTGCTTGTCTTCGTTCTTGTGCTCCATCTTGTTCTCGATGGCGATGTTCAGATTACCATCATTGTCGATGTTTACGCGAACCCACTCCTTCTTCAAGCCAGGGGCTGCAACCTCCATGGTGTAATCCTTGTCACTTTCCTTGATGTTAGTGGCAGGGGCTGTAGCATTCATACGTGGTGTTGCGTCTGTATCAAAGAATACATCATCAAAGATGTTACTCAACCAATCTGAATTATTATTTCTACGTGCTAACAACATAATTAAAACCTCCAATTTTATTTTACTCGTCCTCCCGGTTCCTTGCGGCCCCGTCGGGATTTCTGTTTGTTATTTATTAATGTTCTTTATCTGTTACTTTTTTGATTGCCTCCGTTTCGAACTCCGTTGTTCTTTCGAATTCCTTCATCTTTTGGCTTCAGCTTTCACTCTCATGCTGAGCAACTTGCGTGCCAGCGGCTGAAGGGTGACAAAGTTGGCATGAAAAGCTAAATATTTTAAACATTTCTGCCAGATAATGCGGTAATCTCAAAAAAAATGTGTAACTTTGTCACCAACTTAAAAATCAATGCATGAATCGAATAAATTATAAAAGATCAATGAAGAAACAACTACTTTCTATGGCGATGCTGATGGCGATGTCGCTTTCAACCAGCGCCCAGCAACTGCTTCCTTATCAGAATCCGAACCTTTCTGCTGAGGCTAGAGCCAATGATTTGCTTTCCCGTCTTACCTTGGAAGAGAAGACGAAGTTGATGATGGATACTTCTCCGGCTATCGCCCGATTGGGTATTCCGCAGTTCCAGTGGTGGAACGAGGCGCTGCACGGAGTGGGACGAAACGGATTTGTTACCGTTTTTCCTATCACGATGCACATGGCGGCTTCGTGGGACGATACCTTATTATATAAGGTGTTTACTGCCGTGAGCGATGAGGCAAGAGCCAAGGCGCAGGAGGCGAAGAAGAGCGGCAACATCAAGCGCTACCAGAGTCTGAGTTTCTGGACTCCGAATATCAATATCTTCCGCGACCCACGATGGGGACGTGGACAGGAAACTTATGGAGAAGATCCTTATCTGACCACAAGAATGGGACTTGCTGTGGTGAATGGTTTGCAGGGACAGACCTTTGATGGCAAACCGATGTCGGCTCCGGGAGTTCTGGCTCCGGCTTCCTCACAGGCTCCCCAATACGTCAAGCTCCTGGCCTGTGTCAAGCATTTTGCCGTACATAGCGGTCCGGAGTGGAATCGGCACAGTTTCAATGTAGAGGATTTGCCTGAGCGGGATTTGTGGGAGACTTATCTGCCCGCCTTCAAATCGCTGGTGCAGGATGGAAATGTGGCTGAGGTGATGTGCGCCTATCAGCGGATTGACGGAGCGCCTTGTTGCAGCAATGCCAGGTATGAACGACAGATTCTTCGTGATGAATGGGGATTCAAGGGATTGATTACTTCTGATTGCGGAGCCATCAACGACTTTTATGTGCCTGGCCGACATGGTACGGCGAAGACTCCGGCTGAGGCTACGGCGCAGGCAATTGGTGCCGGAACCGACGTGGAATGCGGAAGCGTTTACCGTTCGCTTCCTGAGGCGGTGAAGACAGGAATGATCAGCGAGGAAAAGGTGAACGAGAGCTTGAAGCGCCTGCTGATAGCCCGTTTCCGCCTGGGTGATTTCGATCAGGACGAGAACGTGCCTTGGACTCAGATTCCATCTTCCGTCGTCGCCAGCAAGGCGCATAAGGATTTGGCAGAGAAAATGGCAGAAGAGGGAATCGTGCTTCTTCAGAATCGGAACAATCTTCTGCCGCTGAAATCATCAGGAATGAAGTTGGTAGTGATGGGGCCGAACGCCAACGATTCCATCATGCAGTGGGGCAACTATTCGGGTTATCCTACTTCTACCACCACCATCCTGAAGGGCATCAGAAAATATGTGAAGGACGCCAAGTATATTCCTGCCTGCACGTTGACAAGAAATGAAGTTTCAGAAAGCCGGTTCAATCTCCTGACTTCTGCCGATGGAAGCAAAGGCATGAAGGCTACTTATTGGAACAATGCCGAGATGAAGGGCGAGCCTGTGGCTACTGCCGTGATGACGTCGCCTATCAACCAGAGCAATGGCGGAAATACCGTCTTTGCACCGGGCGTGAACCTTACCAACTTCTCAGCCCGATACGAGGGTCTGTTTACTCCGGAAGAGGATGAAACCTTGAACGTCAGAATGGGATGCGATGATGGCTACCGACTCATCATTGATGGCGATACGGTGGCGAATGTATGGAAGGGACGTGCCCGTGTGCAGATGCTCAACAAGCCAATCTCCGTAAAGGCTGGAAAGCCGGTGAAGATACAGGTGGATTATTTCCAGAAGACTGATATGGCGGTGATGCAGTTTGACATCGTAAAGAACTATACGTCAACCGAGTCTCAGCTTCTGGCTGAGGTTGGCGATGCTGACGTAGTGGTATTCGTAGGCGGAATCTCTCCTAGTCTTGAGGGTGAGGAGATGAAGGTTTCTGAGCCGGGTTTCAAGGGTGGCGACAGAACAGATATCGAATTGCCTCAGGCTCAGCGCAAGGTGATGGAGATGTTGCATCGGGCTGGCAAGCGAGTGGTGTTCGTCAACTGTTCGGGCAGTGCCATCGCCATGGTTCCTGAAACCGAAAATGCGGAGTCTATCCTTCAGGCTTGGTATCCGGGCGAACGGGGTGGCGAAGCTGTGGCAAAGGTACTCTTTGGCGAGGTGAATCCATCGGGCAAGCTTCCGGTAACCTTCTATAAGAGCGTGAATGATCTTCCTGATTTCCTCGATTATACGATGAAGAATCGCACCTACCGTTATTTCAAGGGTGAGGCTCTCTTCCCATTCGGTCATGGATTGAGCTATACATCGTATGAATATGGAAAGCCGACATTGAAGAAAGTTAAGAATGAAGAACGAAGAGTGAAGAATGAAGAACGGAAAGTGAAGAATTCTTCGGCTTATTCCTTGAGCTTCTCTTTATCTAATAAAGGTAATAGGGAAGGAACGGAAGTGGCGCAGGTTTACATTCGTAGAATGGATGATGCTGAGGGACCTATCAAGACCCTGAAAGCCTTCAAGCGCATTACTTTGAAGGCGGGCGAGAAGCAGCAGGTAACCATCAGTCTGCCTCGCCAGAGTTTCGAGGGTTGGGATTCCCAGACCAATACCATGCGTGTGGTTCCTGGCAAATATCAGATCTTCGTAGGTGGTTCGAGTGCTGAGGCTGCGAAGAATGTGATAGAAGTGAAAGTGAAATAAAATACTGATATAAAAAGAGAAAGCTCGTTAAGATTTTGAACGTCTTGGCGAGCTTTTCTTCTGTCTTAACTCTTAAGTCTGCGTTTTTTTGAAGTTTTTTCAAGGAAATGGACTTTAAATCACTCTTTTTTATTATATTTGCAATCGAAAATCGATTTGAACCTTGACTAAATGATGAAATAGTTATGGAACAGAACTTAAAAAACATATTTTATGCGATGGGTGCGATGATTCTTGCACCCCAAACCCTCTGTGCTCAGTCTGTGAACATCGAAGGCCTAGACTCCTTGCGCTTATCAGGTTCGGTGGGTGTAGTGGAGCCTGAACTTCTGAAGAAGGGTGTGCTCAATAATGCCCTGGATGCCTTGAGCGGACAGACGGCAGGTGTTAACGTCACTACCAATGGTCTTGACCGTATTGCTATGTTGAACTCCGTCCGGGTTCGCGGTACAACTTCTATCATGGGCGGCAATGATCCTCTGGTGATTATTGATGGTGTTACTTCTGATGTGGCGACGCTTGCTACAATCTATCCCGCCGATATCGAGAGCTTTACTGTACTGAAGAATGCCAGCGAAACGGCACTCTATGGTTCCCGTGGTGCTTCGGGCGTTATCCAGGTAAAGACCAAGAAGGGGACTGGTAAGGGATTTCAGATTTCTTACGAGGGAAACTATGGTATAGAGGCGATGTACAAAAGTATGGAGATGCTCAATGCCGCCGAATACATAGCTGCTGCACAGAAGTATGGGCTGGAGTATAACAATAAGGGATATGATACCAATTTCCGCAAGGCGATTACCCGAACCGGAAACATTCAGAACCATTATCTGGCCTTCAGCGGTGGCACTCCGCAGAGCAACTACCGCGCTTCTTTTGGCTATATCGACCATAACACGATTATTCGGAGCAAGGGCTATCGTAATCTGGTGGCTAAGATTGATGTCACCCAGAAGGCGTTTGGCGATAAACTGACGGGAGATTTCGGCGTGTTCGGTTCGGCTTTCAAGAACAATGATATCTTCGACAGTCAGATGCTTTTCTATTCTGCCGATGCCATGAATCCTACTTATCCTTATGATAAGCTGAACGGCAGTTGGGTGAAGAATGGGGCTGCATCTCAGGTGAATCCTCCCGATGCCTTGCTCAAGGAGCGTAATGATACGAAGAACATGAACTTCAATGCTCATCTGAAGTTGAACTATGATATGACAAATTCTCTGAGTGTTTCTGCCTTCGGAGCATACAGTTATGCTTCCAACGAGAACAACCAGTTCTGTCCAACCTGGGTTTGGGCGCAGGGCAATCTCTATCGTGGGGAGTTCAAGAGCGAGGACTGGCTTGCCAATGTATCGTTTAACTATCAGCATTCGTGGGGAATCCACAATCTGAAGGCAATGGTGGGTGCAGAATATCAGAAGGATATCCGAACGGGATTCTGGACTTCTGCGAAGGGAATCACCAACAACGACATGTATTACCATAATATAGGTGCTGCTGCATCACGGCCTTTCGGTGGGACAGACAGCAACTACGAAGATCCGACCCTGGCTTCTGTGATGGGCAATATCGACTACACCTTATATAATAAGTATAGTCTTTCGGTTTCCATGCGTGGCGATGGTTCTTCGATGGTGGGCAATGACCATACCTGGGGTTTCTTCCCATCCGTCTCTCTTTCCTGGGATATGAAGCAGGAGAAATGGCTCCGTTCTCTCCAGAAAATTACTATGCTGAAACTGCGTACGGGCTATGGACGCTCAGGTAATCTTGGCGGAATATCTTCTTATACCACTTTGAATACGGTGCGGCAGAATGGTATTGTTTCGGTGAACAGTTCTCCTACGGTTACGATGGGAATGATTAGCAATAACAATCCTGATCTGAAGTGGGAAACCCGCGCTACCTGGAATATCGGAGCTGATCTGGGAGTGTGGAACAACCGGCTGGTTCTGACGGCAGAATATTACTATTCCAAGACCACCGACATGCTCTATGCCTATGATGTGCCGGTTCCGCCTTTTGCCTATGATAAACTGTTGGCAAACCTGGGTTCTATGAGCAACCAGGGTTTTGAGGTCGGCGTTTCCTTCACTCCTATCCAGAAGAAGGACATGGAACTGAACATCAATATGAATCTCTCCTGGCAGAAGAATAAACTCCTCTCGCTGAGTGGTGAATATGACGGAATGCAGATGTCGGCAGCCGATATTACTGCGATGGGTGCCTTGTCGGGTGCCGGTCAGCATGGTGGTTACAACAATGTGGTCTATCAGATAGTTGGTCAGCCTTTGGGGGTGTTCTATCTTCCTCATTGCAAGGGAATTATAGAAGATGGAAATGGGCATTACCGCTATGATATCGAAGATTTGGACAAGAACGGAACCGTAGATTTGAGTGATGGCGGTGACAGATATATTGCCGGTCAGGCTACTCCTAAAGTAACGTTGGGTTCCAATATCAGTTTCCGTTATCGCGACTGGTATCTTTCATTGCAGATGAACGGAGCCTTCGGACATAAGATATTCAATGGTACGGGCTTAGCCTACACCAATATGTCGAGTTTCCCGGATTATAATGTGCTGAAGGGAGCTCCTGAGAAGAATATCGTTGACCAGAATGTTTCTGATTATTGGCTGGAGAAGGGCGATTATCTCAACTTAGAGAATCTCACGCTGGGCTATGATATTCCTATCCAAAAGGGCGTGGTGCAGTCGCTCAGAGTTTCGGCGAGTGTCAACAATCTTGCCACCATCAGCAGTTACAGCGGCTTGACTCCGATGATTAACAGCTACGTGGTGAATAGTACGATGGGTATTGATGATAAGCGGACTTATCCTGTTTACAGAACCTTCTCATTGGGTTTAAGTGTTCAATTCTAAAATCAGAAAGTTATGAAACGATATAGATTTTTATTTCTGCTGTTGGCGGCATTGTCTATGACATCCTGCCTGGACGAACATCCTAAGGATCAGTTGGACGAGGATGCCATCTATGGCTCTGCATCTGATATTTATATCAATGCAGTGGCTTCGCTCTATAATTATATAGGTGGAGCTAACGAGAGTGAGGGCATCCAGGGCACCTGCCGTGGCATTTACGATTATAATACGCTGACCACCGATGAGGCGATGATTCCGATTCGAGGCGGCGACTGGTATGATGGTGGCCTATGGAATGCCATGTACCAGCATCGGTGGAGTGCCGATGACCAGTCTCTTTATGATACGTGGAAGTACCTTTATAAGGTTATCGTGCTGGCTAATAAGTCTTTGGATATTATCAGCAACAAGTCGGCCCTGCTTTCTGCCGCACAGCAGGAGGAATATCGGGCTGAGATAAGAGCCATCCGGGCTATGTTCTATTACTATGCTATGGACATGTTCGGTCGGGTTCCATTGGTCCTTTCCGGTGCAGAACAGCTCCATTCCAGCCTGTTCCAAGGTCAGACAGATCGCAGTTCTATCTTCCAGTTTGTCTTTCAGGAGTTGCAGCAGGTATTGCCTTCACTTCCCGACCAGCACAGCAATAAGGAAGGCAATTATTATGGTCGCATCACCCAGCCGGTAGTCAACTTTCTGTTGGCGAAATTGGCTTTGAATGCAGAAATCTATATGTATGATGACTGGACCCAGGGTTATGCGAGCCGTCCGAAGGGAAGTGACATTCATTTCTCTGTGCCGGCTTCTGATGCCTCTTTGCGTAATGGCGATAAGGTGGACTGCAGGAAGTTGAATGCCTGGGAAACCTGCATTTATTATTGTGATAAACTGGCAGAAGAAGGCTATGTCCTGGAGTCGGATGATTCATTCAATTTCTCTACGCATAATGAGACATCGAAGGAGAATATCTTCACGATTCCGATGGATAAGAATATCTATACCAACCAGTTCCATTATCTCTTCCGCTCTTACCATTATACGCATGGCGGTGTCTTGGGATGGGGAAGTGAGAATGGTACCTGTGCTACGATTTCTACGATGAAAGCCAATCATTATGGCGAGGTTGATGAAGATGCCCGTTGCAAGATGAACTTTGTGGCGGGAGTGGTAAAGGTAGATGGTCATGAACTGCTGATGGATAATGGAAAGCCGTTGGAGTATCAGCCTTTTGAAGTGGCTCAAAACCTGACCAACAGTAAGTTTGTCAAGACGGCTGGAGCGAGAATGGCGAAGTATGAGGTGGATAGAACCTCTTATATGGACGGCAAGTTGCAGAGTAACGACATAGTTCTTTTCCGCTATGCAGATGCTTTGTTGATGAAGGCAGAGGCAAAGGTTCGAAACGGAGAGAATGGTGATGAGGAGTTGAATAGGATTCGTGCCCGTGTGGGAATGCCTTACCGTAAGGCTACGCTCGATAACATTCTGGAAGAGCGGTTGCTGGAGTTGGTATGGGAAGGATGGCGTCGTCAGGATCTCATCCGTTTCGGCAAATTCACCGGTGCCTACGATCTCCGTACGCCTCTTCAGGGTGAATCCTCCGGCTACACCACTGTCTTCCCGATTCCTCAGAAATGCATCGATTTAAATTCTGAATTGGTACAGAATAAGGGATATGTCAATATTTTGAAGTAAAGAAACTTGAATAGAGTATATGAAAAGAGAAAAGCTCTTATCAGAAGCAACTGTTTTTGAAAGTTTTTCCCAAAAAGGTTTGTGGTTTCAGGAATAATGGCTAATTTTGCGGGCTGAAAGGGGAATCGCTTGATAGGCGATGATTCTTGGAATGATATAATATAAATAGGATATGGATAGGAAAAATGATGGCCTCAGACTGATGGATGGGGCTGGATATAAGAAGATAATAATTGCTTGCGACTCTTATAAGGGTTGCCTTTCGAGCAGAGAGGTGAATGAGGCGATTGCTTCGGGAGTGAAGGAATGGAATGCGGATGATGCTTCTCCCGAAATCATTCCCCTGGAAATGAGTGATGGGGGAGAGGGTATGCTCGATGCTTTTCTCTCGGCGATGAAGGGAGAGCGAGTGAGAATTCATGCCCATGATGCGCTGATGCGATGGATTGAGGCTGAATACGGAATCGTGGATGATACGGCGATTATCGAGATTGCGCAGACCGCCGGACTGGCTCTGATTGAGCCTGAACAGCGTAACCCGATGAAGGCTACTTCCTGGGGCGTGGGCGAGATGATTATGAATGCCTGGCGCCGTGGCGTACGCCATTTCATCGTGGGCTTGGGCGGCAGCGCCACATCCGATTGCGGCATCGGAATGCTCAAGGCGATGGGCGACGACTGGAAGAAAATCCGGCAGGAATGCAGTTTTGTGCTGGCTTCGGACGTTACCAATCCGCTCTGTGGCGAAAACGGGGCGGCTCACGTCTTTGCGCCTCAGAAGGGAGCTGATGCTAAGATGGTGCAGATGTTGGATGATAGGGCGAGGAAGTTTGCCGAGGTAAGCGCCAAGCATTTCGGATATGATAGGAGTATGGTTTCCGGGGCTGGTGCTGCCGGCGGACTGGGCTATGCTTTCCTGCAATATTTCAATGCTGAGGCTCGTCCTGGGGCTGAACTTCTCTTGGATGAGATTGGTTTTGATGCACTCATTCTGGATGCAGATCTCGTGATTACGGGCGAGGGACATAGCGACCGTCAGACCTTGATGGGGAAACTGCCGCAAAGGATTCTGGAGCATGGTGCCAATCAGAAAATCTGGCTCGTCTCGGGTGGCGTAAGCGACAGGCAGGCGATGCTGGATGCAGGTTTTGATAGAGTGATTCAGGTTACTCCGGATTCTATGCCTTTAGAAGAAGCGATGAAGCCGGATGTGGCCCGTAACAATATCATCAAGGCGATTCGTAGGCAATTTGCTTTGTAGTTTCAGTTATTATCCGTATCTTTGCGCCCGATTATCAAAACAGGGTAAAAAGAATAAGAAATAATGAAGTATATAATTTTTGATTTTGATGGAACCATCGGCGATTCGCAGAGTCTCATCGTGAAGACCTTGCAGGATACGATGCGTGCAAGAAAACTGGAGGTGAAATCGGAGGAGGCTTGTGCCAAGACCATCGGTTTAAGACTGGATGAGGCTTTCGTCTCGCTCTTCGGAATGAGTGCTGAGGAGGGACTGGAATGTGCGGCAACCTATCGCGAAATCTTCCTGGATAATAAGAAGACGATGATTGTGCAGCCCTTCCCTCATGTGATAGAAACCCTGAGAGCATTGCACCGTCAGGGCTATGTTCTGGGAATGGCTAGCAGCCGCAACCATTGCTCGCTGGATGGATACGTGAAGCAGATGCAGCTGGAAGATATTTTCTCTTCTATCGTGGCAGGCGATGATGTGGAGCATGTAAAACCAGCTCCCGATATGGTTTTCAAGGCTTTGGGAGAAATGAAGGGAACTATTGATGAAACCCTCGTGGTGGGCGATATGAACTTTGATGTGGATATGGCGCATCATGCCGGCTGCAAGGCCTGTGCCGTGACTTATGGCAACGGAACCCGTCAGCAGCTCGCTTCTGCGGAATGGATTATAGATGATTTCGCAGAACTTCTGAAAATCGTAAAAGAATAAAAAGTAAATGAGTAAAAAGATAAATTTATCGCTGATGAAATAAAAAAGCTGATAAAATTATCTTTTTATTCATTTTTTTATAGTACCTTTGCACTCGCAATTGGTTCGCTGCCACCTTCTGCCGCCTCAGGCAGGATGAATGCGTAGTGATTAAAAGGGAATCGGGTGAGAAGCCCGGACAGTCCCGCTGCTGTAAGCGTCTTATTGCGGCAAGCACCATGGTCACTGACAATTTTTCGGGAAGACCGCTTGCCATGAGTTTTGCATCTTAAAAGAAGATGCTGGGAGGACGCAAGTCAGAAGACCTGCCGTTGCCATCGGAAAGAAATTCCCAAAGAATATCTCTGGGATATAAAAAGAATATGATTCCGATGATTCTATCCAACCCCGTGGGATGGGTTCGTGATGGAAACATACAGATATTTACTTATTATATTAAGGTTTAAGGTATAAGGAGATTAAATGAGAATAGGAAAATTACTGCTGTGCGTCGGGGGATGCATGGCAGCAAATGCTGTATCGTATGGGCAGAGTTTTCGAACCGATTCGGTGCAGGCCTTGGACGAGGTGGTGGTGAAGGCAATGCAGGAGGTTACTCCCCATCAATCCATCAACTATCAGCAGTTGCAGAACCTGCCTTCCAATAATGTGGCAGATGCGCTGAAATATATGGCGGGCGTGCAAATCAAGGACTATGGCGGATTGGGTGGACAGAAAACTGTGAACGTGCGGTCGCTCGGATCTCAGCATGTGGGCGTTTATCTGGATGGAGTACGCATCACCAATGCACAGAACGGTACGGTGGATTTGGGAAAGTATTCGCTCTCTACCCTGGAATCGGTTTCGCTCTTCAATGCCAACAAGACGGAGATGCTGATGACTGCTTCGGAATATGCTTCCGCCTCCACGGTTTATCTCAAGACCCATCGCCCCGACAGCACTCAGCTCAAGGCTTCCTACCAGTTGGGCTCGTTTGGAACCCACAAGTTGGCAGCCACTTACAGTTATCGGAATTGGGGCTTCATCGATGCAGCCTTTACCCATAGCAAGGGCAACTATCCGTTTGAATATCATACGGAATACGAGGACACCACGGGAACCCGCCGCAACTCCGACATCACGATGTTCCGCATCGAAAGCTGCGCCTTCTACAAGGGATTGCAATGGCACACGTATTACTTCAATTCCCGACGGGGATTGCCGGGCGGAATCGTGCGCCGACTCTCGGATACCTACACCGATGTGGGCAGGGAATGGGACCGCAACTTCTTCTCGCAACTGTCGTATCGCACGCGGATTCCTTTCGGAAAGCATCAGCCCTCATCGGAAAATCAGCCTTTATCGGAAAATCAGCATTCGATAGGCATCAGGGCGATATTGAAATACGCCAATGATTTCCTGCACTACCGTTCGGATTATCCTGAGAATATCTCGGTTCATGCCAACAACAGGTATCATCAGCAGGATGTGTATGCGGCGCTCTCGGCTTCCTATCAGATTCGCGATTTCGGTTTCTCTGCTTCCAGCGACCTGCGATGGAGTGACCTCACCACCGATGTGAAGAATTTCCACTACGTCTATCGCCTGGACAGCAAAAGCTCGCTCTCGGCGTTCTATCAGCATGGGGGATTGAAGGCTAGCGTAAGCGGACTCTATACGCATCTCGCCGACCATACCCAGGGCAAGGCAAAACCTCTGCATAAGATGACGTGGAATGCGCTGGCTTCCTATACGTTGGGCGACTGGACCCTCCGCTCGTTCTACAAAACCGTGTTCCGGGCGCCAACCCTCAACGACCTCTATTATACGATGGTGGGCAATCGCAATCTGAAGCCGGAATACACCAAGCAGGTGGATGTGGGAATAACCTTCAGCAAGCCTTTTGTAGATGTGCAGGCAGACTGGTATTACAACCGGGTGGAAGACCGCATCGTCTGTCTGCCGCTGAAGGGTTCGTATCAGTGGACGATGCTCAACTATGGCTACACCCGCTGCATGGGTGTGGATGTGAGCGTGAATGCGCATTATCGCCAGCATTCCCTGCTCCTTACGGGCACGTATCAGGATGACCGGAACCGCACTAACCCGAAGGAGGATGCCTATAATGACTTCATCGCCTATTCGCCTAGGTGGTCGATGACGGCGGTCTATACCTTATTATATAAGGGTTGGACTGCATCCATCTCCCACATGTTTGTGGATAAGCGATATTGGACGGCGGAGAATGCCATCGAAGACCCATTGGCTGCGTATAACTGCACCGACCTGAAGATAGGCTACCGATTCCTGCGCCACTATACGGTGGAGGCAGAGTGCCAGGACATCTTTGACGAGCGTTACGAGATGATTCAGCGCTGGCCGATGCCGGGAAGGAGATTTGGCGTAACTCTTAGGGTTGAGAGTTTATAGTTGATAATTTATAGTTAATAGTTTATAGATGATAGATTTTCTGAAAATGAGAATAAAATTTGGAAATAAGATATTAGGAATGCTGGCGATGATAGGATTATCGCTCAGTTTTGTCGCCTGTTCCAACGAGAATGGAGCGGATGATTCCCAGCCGGTAAATCCTCCTACGCTTATCGGCGAGAATCTCATCGTCTGCAACGAGGGAAACTGGCAGTCGGATAACGGGCAGCTTTCCTATTACGATGGAACGGCGGGTGTGCTCACCAATAAGTGGTTCCGACAGGTGAATGGAAGCAAACTGGGAGATACGCCCAACGACATCATCCAGGTGAATGATACGCTTATTGCCATCGCCGTGAACTGGTCGAACATCATCCAGTATATTCATCCCGACGGAACGGCTTGCGGGGCTACCGAGAACGTGCCCAACAATCGCCGAATGTGCGCTGACGGCAACTATCTCTACATCACATCCTACGCCCACAAATGCGGCAACCAGACCTTCGAAAAGGGGTATGTGGCTAAGATTGATGTGAAGACCAAGCAGGTGGTTGCCACTTGCGAGGTGGGCTGGGAGCCAGAAGGAGTGCGTCTTTATGAGGGCAAACTCTATGTGGCAAATACCGGAGGCTATGCTTTCTCCGAGGGACATGAGTATGAAACCACCGTGCAGGTGGTGGATGCTGAGACGATGAAATCCGTCAAGACCATCGATACGGGCTGTATCAATCTCTATGGCGAAATGTCGCAGGCAGGCCAGTATCTCTGCATCAATTCCTGCGGAGATTATTACAATGTGAAGCCTAAAACGGTGATTGTGGATTGCAAGACGGATGAGGTTTCTACTTTCGATTTCCCTTGTACCTATAATACCACCGATAGCAAACTGTTTTATACCGTTGGTTCCGAATTCTCGTATAATACGGGGGCGTATGTTTATCAGATCAAGACCATCAATCCTGAGACCAAGGAGGTGAAAGATGGTATCTTCTGTGAAGCCATCACCCAGAAAATCAAGGAGATAACTTCGCCATACGAGCTTTACATCTCGCCTTATACCCAAAACGTGTATTTCACGGATGCGGGCAGTTATGGCTCAGCGGGTTATCTTTATGGCTACACCAAGAAGGGACAGCCGGTGTTTGCGCCGCAGAAAACGTATGTGAATCCGGCGCATATCCTGGCTTTGCCGATTTATGAAAACAAGTAAGATGAAAGATATGAATAGAATTTTAATGAGCACATTGCTGAGCCTTTCCATGGGAGTGGCTTCGGCACAGACACAGAATGTAGAAGTTGTGGAGTTGCATCCAGCTCCAGGACAGTTTGTCAACACCATGCCTCAGGCTGAGGAGGGAACCACCCACGAGGAGGTTTGCAAGGAGGCTACCGAAGCCTTGAATGATGGTCAGATTGTGCATCTGGGTACTTACGGCGGATACGTAACCGTGAAGTTCGACCACCCAGTACAGAACAAACGAGGTTCCGACCTCCGCATCAAGGGTAATGGCTTCTATAGCAGCGGTGACCCGAAATATGGCAAGGAGACCATCGGCGGTTCTTTTGAGCCTGGTATTGTTTATGTGGGTGTGGGCGATGATGTGAACACCTGCAAGTGGTATGAGCTGGCTGGTTCTGAGTATTATACAGATGAGATTCACGATTTCTCCATCACCTATCACAAGCCAGTGGCAGAGGAAGGAGAGCATTCGCAGATGTTCTCTTCGTTTGATAACTACATCAAGTGGGAGGCTTCATGGACTGATAAGAACGGTGAACGCCGGGATTCTACGGGCTATCACATGAAGATTTCATTCCACAAGCAGTCTTTCTGGCCTTTGTGGGAGGAAGGAGAAACCTTGACTTTCAAGGGAGGTAAATTGCCTAACAATGCCGTGAATTATGGAACCGAGACTTCGCAAAGTTGGGTGCTCTATCGCTACGCCAAGGATTCGTATGGCTATGTGGATGCTTCGCTCAATACGGATGATTACTCCACCTTCGATATTGACTGGGCGGTGGATGAGCAGGGCAACCACGTGGATTTGGAGGAAATCAACTTCGTGAAGGTGGTGAACGGAACCTTCCAGTATTGTGGCTGGCTGGGCGAGACTTCTACCGAGGTAACAGGCTTCCAGGATCTTCATCTGGTAGAAGGTTATGATGAGAATCCTATCATCATCACCCCTCGTACCTCTACAGGACTTTCAGTCATCAAGACCGACAGTAAGTTTGCCGCCAAGGATGATAGCTATTACGACCTGATGGGTCGCCGTGTGGCTACTCCGCAGAAGGGTATTTATATCAAGAATGGCAAGAAGATAATCTTCAAGTAAAGTCCTCTTCTGGGGCGAATCATCAATCAAACAGAAAATTCAATTATTAATAATAAATAATGTAAAGTATGAAAAAGATTTACTCGTATTCTTTGTTGGCTGCTTTCGTTGCAGCCTTGTTGAGTGTTTCATCTGTAGCGAATGCACAGGATAACAATGCAGCAGTGACTGCTGAGGCTTCGCAGGATGCTGCTGTGGCTACCTTCGAGGATTTGACCTTGGAGCCTAAAAGCCACTGGGCTGGTCCTGCTGATAATGCAGAGGAAGTATCTGGTGCTTATGGTCCGGAATGGGTTGGTACTTTCAAGAGTGGTTCTTATGAGTTTGTCAACTCTGTAAACCCAGCTTGGGGTTCCTGGATGGGTTGTTCTTACAGCAACATGACCGCAACCTCATTTGAATCTTTGGACAAAGACCAGTGGAATTCTGCTGCAGGCCATGGTGCTGAGGGTTCTACCAATTACGGAGTATTGTATGGAAATTCTCTTCCTAATACACCTATGGAAGTAATCAAGGTGGCTGATGCTCCTGATGGACGAGTAGTAAAGGGTATGAACATCACCAACTCTGCTTGGGTTGTAGAATGCGTGAAGAATGGCAATGGAGCTGCCAATAAGTTTAAGCAGGGTTCTTGGTTCAAGGTAATCTTTACTGGTACTAAGGCTGACAAGTCAACAGCTTCCGTAGAGTATTATCTGGCTGATTACCGTTCTGAGAATGAGGCAGACTGGACTTGTCTGACAGATTGGGATTGGCTTGACCTTTCTTCTTTGGGCAAGGTTGTTTCCCTGAGCATCAGCTTTGATGGTACAGACAAGAGTTATGGCTATCTGAATACATCAACCTATGTTTGCATCGACAATGTGGGCTGTGAGAAGAATCTTTCTACTGGTATTGCTACTGGCAAGTGGAACAGCGTAGAGCTTCGCGAGGTGGCTCGCTTCTCTGCTGACGGCAAGCGAATCTCTGCTCCTCAGAAGGGTCTCAACATCATCCGCATGAGCGATGGTTCTACCCGCAAGGTAGTAGTAAAGTAAATATTTACCCTTAAGGCAAAAAAAAAATAGCCTTAAGGGAAAATATTTTTTCCCTTAAGGCTAAATATTTAATTGCTTCTAGGAATCTATTATTGCTTCCTTTTTCGAAACTTTATTCCTTTCCCAGGAATCTATCATTGCTTCCTTTTTCGAATCTTTATTCCTCCATCAGCTTGCGATAGCGACCCTTCTTGATTTCTGTATCGCCAAGACGGCGCGCCTTGTTGATTTCATACTCAGAATAGCTGCCCTCGAAGAAGAATACCTCACCGTTGCCTTCGAAGGCAAGAATGTGGGTACAGATACGGTCGAGGAACCAGCGGTCGTGGCTGATAACCACCGCACAACCGGCAAATGCTTCCAAACCTTCCTCTAATGCACGTAGCGTGTTCACGTCGATATCGTTGGTAGGCTCATCGAGAAGCAATACGTTGCCCTCTTGCTTCAATGCCAAAGCCAACTGCAGACGGTTGCGCTCACCACCCGAGAGAACACTACAGAGCTTGCTCTGGTCGGTGCCCGAGAAGTTGAAGCGGGAGATGTAAGCACGTGCATTCACATCTCTGCCACCCAGACGCAAGGTCTCGTTGCCCTGGGAAATTACCTCGTAAACAGTCTTCTGAGGGTCGATGTCCTTGTGCTGCTGGTCAACATAAGCCAGCTTCACGGTCTCACCCACCTCGAATGTGCCGCCATCAGCCTGATCCAAGCCCATGATGAGGCGGAAGAGGGTAGTCTTGCCGGCTCCGTTAGGACCAATCACACCTACGATGCCGTTAGGAGGAAGCATGAAGTTGAGGTCGTTGAAGAGAACCTTTTCGCCGAACGCTTTCTTTACATGCTGAGCCTCAATCACCTTGTTGCCCAGACGAGGACCGTTAGGGATGAAGATCTCCAGCTTCTCCTCGCGCTCCTTCTGCTCCTGGTTGAGCATCTGCTCGTAAGAGTTCAGACGAGCCTTACCCTTAGCCTGACGGGCCTTAGGTGCCATGCGAACCCATTCCAACTCGCGCTCCAATGTCTTGCGGCGCTTAGAGGCAGTCTTCTCCTCCTGAATCATTCGCTTGGTCTTCTGGTCGAGCCATGAAGAGTAGTTGCCCTTCCATGGAATACCTTCGCCACGGTCCAACTCCAGAATCCACTCGCTCACGTCATCGAGGAAGTAGCGGTCGTGGGTTACGGCGATTACGGTACCCTCATACTGCTGCAGGTGCTGCTCCAGCCAGTCGATGCTCTCAGCATCCAGGTGGTTGGTAGGCTCATCGAGCAGGAGCACGTCCGGCTTCTGCAGGAGCAGGCGGCAGAGAGCCACGCGGCGGCGCTCACCACCCGAGAGATTGGTAACTGGCCAATCACCAGGAGGACAATGCAGGGCAGCCATCGCACGCTCCAGCTTGGAGTCTATGTTCCAGGCATCGGTAGCATCAATGATATCCTGCACCTCAGCCTGACGCTGCATCAGCTTGTCCATCTTATCAGGGTCTCCGTAATATTCTTCGAGACCGAACTTATTGTTGATGTCCTCGTATTCAGCGAGTGCATCATAGATTTTCTGCACACCCTCCATCACGTTTTCCTTCACGGTCTTGTTCTCGTCGAGCGGAGGATCCTGAGGCAAGTAGCCCACAGAGTAGCCTGGGCTCCAAACCACCTCACCCTGGGTAGGTTGCTCAAGTCCTGCGATGATTTTCATCAACGTAGATTTACCGGCACCGTTTAAACCGATGATACCGATTTTTGCTCCGTAGAAGAACGATAGGTAGATGTTCTTCAGAATCTGTTTCTGGTTTTGTGGGATAATCTTAGATACGCCCACCATTGAGAAGATGATCTTCTTGTCGTCAACTGTTGCCATATATATTATTAAATAATGTGTATTTGTGAATAAATTGAGTAAATTGCCGAGTTTGGCACTAACAGTTGCAAAGATACATTATTTTTTTGTAATTCTCGCCTTTCTTTCAAAAAAAAGTTGTATATTTGCATTTATTGTAGTAAAAAAGAGGCTCACGATGGGCTTCTTTCATCTTTTGATTTTTAAAAGAAAGGAATAATATGGATGCAACCTATGTAGACCTTACCATTCGTCTGTCTCTCGCCCTGGCTTTGGGCGGAGCGATAGGCATCGAGAGAGAGTATCGTGCCAAGGAGGCGGGGTTTCGCACTCACTTCCTGGTGGCTTTGGGCAGTGCGCTTTTCTGTGTGGTTTCTCAATATGGATTCGGATTCGAACTGAAGGATTCTTCCCGAGTGGCGGCACAGGTGGTGTCGGGCATCGGATTCTTGGGTGCCGGTACCATCATCTTTCAGAAAAATGTGGTTCGAGGCCTGACCACGGCAGCTGGCTTGTGGGTAACGGCGGCGATAGGTCTGGCATGCGGTACGGGCATGTATATGGCGGCGATACTTACCACGGCGATGGTGTTGATGGGATTGGAGGTGCTGAATTATCTGATACCGCAGTTGGGAACCTCTACCATCGAGCTGAATTTCTCTGCACCATCAAGGGATAGCGTGAAGGAATTCATCAGTAAAATCAAGCAGAAAGGCATGGAAGTTCATTCTTACGAACTGAAAGAACGGAGATTTTCTAAGGAAGAATTTGTGGAGGCGAGCATTGAAATAAAAGCCAAACGGGGTTTCCATACGCTGGAGATTCTGGATTATATGAATGATTTCTCGGACGTCACGATTTCGACGATTAAATAGAAAGAAAAGATAAAAAGGAGTTAAGACCATCATCTTAACTCCTTTTTATCTTTATATGCTTAGAAAATCCTAGCCAGATAGTCGTAATGTTCTCCTTCAGCCACGAGTTCGCCCTGCAAGCCGCAGCTTTCGGCGATGGATTTGAGCAGTGGGAAATCTACGTAGAGCCAGTCGAACCTGTCGCCCTTTATATCTTTGTAAATCATCTGGTAATCCACTTCACCATAGTAGGCACCATTCAGATTGATGTCGAAACTTCCGTCTTCATTCTCGTAGATATATTTGAGGTCGGAGGAGTCGATAAGAATCTGTCCGCCCTGGTTGAGCAAAGCCTTGAGACGGTTGAAGAGGGCAGGGAGGTTTTCTATTTTCCCGGCGATACCCGTTCCGTTCATCAGGAGGAGGATGGTGTCGAAACCTGTTTCCAGATGATCATCAAAGAGGTTGATGCATTCAGCATCCTTTACGCCTCTCAATCTCATAGCCTCGCAACTCAGAGGAGAAATATCTATGGCTTTTACCGAAGAAATATCTTGTTTTTCGGATGCATTCTCTTGTTTTGCCGAAGCATCTTTTGTGCTGCATTCCTTCTGCAAGGCGAGTGCATGGCAACCGGCACCGGCTCCCACGTCCAGTACTTTTCCCTTGGCAAGCTTCAGAGCCTTCTGCTCCAGCATCGGCATCTCTTCAACTTTTCTGAAGAGATGTTTCACCGGCATTTCATCTTCCTCGAACATAGATGATAGCACACGTAATCTTCCTGCTTTTCCCGATTTCTGATAATCAAGGATAGCGGCGCCCATCGGGTCTTTGTCTTTTGATAGTATATCTGTATTCATTTGTTTTGCACCTGTAGATGCTATAATATTTTTACTTCTTTTCTGTTCTCCAAGAGTATTTCTCTGATTACTTCTTTTTGTATCATAACTCAATATTGTTTAATTGATTTTGCAAAAAAACACCTATTTTGTTAAACCGGCTAAACAATATGCATAATTTAACATAAAAGTCTCTTTATATCATAGCTGATATCATTTTTTAAGATACCAGATAATTATCTGCTGCAGCTTAGTATTTCTCCCACCTTTTGCTTTTCGCTGTCGAAGCTGAATAGCTGATAGATGACGATGGCATTCTGTGGGTCCACGATGTGTGGCGCCATCATTTTGAGCGCTTTCAGCTGTTCATCGTCGAAAGGGAATATCTTCATGATGCGGACCACCTGGGCGCAGGAATAGTAACAGCCGAGGCTGGCTATTTCTATCAGATCGAACTTGTTGTCATCAAAGCTTGCCTTCTTCACCTTATTATATAGTTTGGAGAAGGAAGCATCATCGAGACAATAGCCGTAATCCATTCTGCCATCTGGATCACATTTTCCATCGTAGATGGGTGGGGTAGGGTGTTGTGGCTGCTGTACATTCGATGTTTGGCTGTTTGGTTCTATGATTTTTGTATCGTACTGCACAACCTTTCCGTTTCTGTCGAAGAAGACCGTGATGTACTTGGAATCTCCAGACAGATAATTATATTTGTCATATTCCCATTTGTCCCCATACATGTCGAAACTGGTGAGCTTAGGTTTTCCAAGAATGGCTATTACTTCCTGCTTGGTCATTCCCCGCTCCACGTTTCTTTTTCCTTTAGCCGAAGCCGAGAGGCATACGGCAAACATCAATATGGTTGTGGCGATAAGCGCCATTACTTCATTTCTTTTCATAAGCTAAACTGTTTTTTATAAGTTATTATATTGTTTTATGGTTGCAAAAGTACAGCTTTCTTTTGAAATAAAAAGAGGAGGATTCCCTAAAGTAGAAGGGAAAATCCCTATTCCCGATTTGCAGAGCCTAGTGGCAACATTCTTTGGTTGTACGACTATACATCCTTTTGTTGTATTGCTATATATCCATTGGTCGTATGATTGTTCTATACTTCGAAAAAATGGTCTTAGTCCCACCACGTTTGTGCATAGTAGGCAAGTAACTTATGGTATAAGTACCATGCTTTCAACTGGTATAGTTCATGAGGATGCTCTATATACCAATCTTTAGCTTTTTGGTTATGTGATAATTTCAGATAGCGGTCAAGGTTTTTCATATTTACCTTTACCAAGCAATGGTACTTCACATTGTCGTCTTTCATTTTATAGAACTTTCCATCATCTATTGGCACAAACTCCATCTCTCCTTCATATTCGAAAAGATCAACATTATTGTCAAGCATAATATCATGGAGTTTGACCGCCATTTTTATCCAACGTACTATTGGCTCGTAAGTTTCTGCTGTAGCGAAATATCCATGTTTATAATGTGCTATTAACTCTTCCATGTATGTTTTCTGCAAATCATAAAAATATTCATAAGAGAATGGATATGTATGGAAGGCTGCTTGTTTTACGAGCTTCCAACGTCTTTTGTTACAGCACACTCTAAACCAACAGCAAACAGAACGATATTTGCTTGTAATATGGCAATACCACCAAATATCTATGTTTTCCCATAGTTTGGCAAGGCCTTTCTTCTCTTCCCTATCAATTAATTTTAAACTCATATCTCTATCCTCCAATTAAAACGCCACAAAGATACTAATTATATCTGAAAATGAGAAGAATAAAGCGAAAAAATCGATCTTTTGTTTGTAAGTTTGTGATTTTTTGATTAACTTTACCGCCGAATAGGCTAAAGAGGGTGACAAATGAAGTTCCCCTTACCTATAATATAATTAAGAAAATGAGAACAGCGAAGGAATTATTTGCAGAGCTAAATAGCTTTGATGAAAATAGAAGAATAGAGGCCAAGTCGGCATCGGCTGTTGGCAAGAGCATGATGGAAACGGTTTGTGCTTTTGCCAACGAGCCAGGTCTGTGCGGTGGCTATCTGCTTTTAGGTGCCAAGCGTACCGGAATAGCTGAAGACGGCAGGCCTATTTATGAGCCTGAGAATATAGAGAATACTGACAAGATTCAATCTGATTTTGTCGCTATGTGCAATTCTATGTTCAATGTCCGTATTCGCCCGATTATTAATGTGGAAGAATATTTGGGTAAGACAGTTATTGTTGTCAAAATCGAAGAGTTACCTGAGAGTCAGAAGCCTGCGTATTTTGCCAAGCGTGGTTTGCCTGAGGGGGCGTTTCGTCGTATAGGTCCTTCTGATGAAAAATGCTCAGAAGAGGATATGTATCTTTTCTATCAATCTGCTGATACCTATGATAGTTGTATTGTAGATGATGCAGACCTTGATGATATAGATGAGAATGCACTCAATTTCTATCGTAAACTTCGCAAGGAAGTGAATCCTGATGCGGAAGAACTGACGCTGAATGATGTAGATTTGTTGAGGGCATTAGGAGCTATTAAGAAGAATAAGCAAGGTGGATATGATTTGACTTATACGGGGCTCTTGGTTTTTGGAAAACAAATGTCGCTTCGTCGTTTGGTTCCTTCTTTCAGAGTTGATTACATTAGAATTTCTGGCAATCAATGGTTAGCTGATGGCGATAATCGCTTTGAGCAAACTATCGATATGCGCGGACCATTAATCCTCATGGTAAACAAGGCATGTAGTGCTGTGATGGATGACCTGCCAAAAGGCTTTGAACTGAAGAAAGATTCCATGCAGGCATCTACACCAGCGATTCTTCCCAATAAGGTATTACGTGAGGCGATAGTCAATTCGTATATTCATCGTTCTAATCGAGTGAATCAGCCGATTCAGATTATCCGCTATTCCAATCGTATTGAGATTCACAACCCAGGCTATTCTCTGAAACCTCAGGATGATTGGGGAGAGCCAGGCTCTATGCTTCGCAATCCAAGAATCAGTGAGATTTTCCATGATACGAATCTTGCTGAGACTAAGGGTACTGGTATTGGTGCGATGCGCAGATTGATGAAGGAGGCAGGCTTGATGCCGCCGACTTTTGAGTCGAACCATGAAGCGAATAAGTTTACGGCAAGACTTCTGCTCCATCATTTCCTCAGCAAGGAGAATATGGAGTGGTTGGCTCAATATGCCGAGTTTGGCTTGGTGAATGAGCAGAAGCTGGCTCTAGTCTTCGTGAGAGAAGTGGGTGCGATAGATAATGCTACGTATCGCCAGCTGGATTCTTCGATTACTCATGCCCGTGCACGCTTGGAGATTCATAAGCTTTGCGATCTTGGATTCCTAGAGAAAAAAGGGCAAGGTCGTAACACTTACTATATAAGAACCTCCAAGGTGGTATCCTTAGGAGAAAGGTTACGACCTCAGGACGAAAGGTTACTACCTCAGCATGGTATATTGGGCGAAAGGTTACTACCTCAGCATGGTACATTGGGAGAAAAGATACTACCTCAGCATGGTACATTGGGAGAAAAGATACCACCTCAGCATGGTACATTGGGAGAAAAGATACCACCTCAGCATGGTACATTGGGCAAAAAGATACCACCTCAAGGCGAAAAGATACCACCTCAGCATGGTACATTTGAGATCGAAAGCCAACCGAAAAGTCGTAACGAATTACTGAGGGAACTTCCTAAAGGGCTCCAAGAACGAGTTTCAAAACTAGGAAAGTGGGCATCTCGGGAAAAGGTTAGTCAACTCCTTGTAGATTTATGCGCTTTTAAGCCTTATAGCTACGAAGAGCTTGCTTTGATAATTCAAAGAGCGGCCAAGCCTATGAAGGATAAGTACATAAAGCCTTTACGATTAGCAAACAAGCTCTTCTATTGGATTCCGGAAATGATTAATCATCCTCTTCAAAAGTATGTTGCTGACCCTTCGATGGCGAGAAGTAATACACAGAAAAAATAAAGAAAAGTCCGTGTGGTATTTACTTACCCATGGACTTTTTGGTTCTTATTTGTACTGATGTTGGTCATTTTGTTACAGAATCTTAACTGTACGTTAAAAAAAATAATTAGTTTTGTTAGGTAATCTGTAATGTGTATATTTGCCCCCGAATGGTTTAGTGATAGTGCTAACCATAATTTTTAAATAGATAAAGTTATGAATACTGTTAATGCTAGATTGTATGTTTGTGGAGATTGTGCAAACAAAATAAAAGATGCTGGTCTTCCTAAAGGTGCTTATAGGTGTCCTCTTATAGTTGATGTTATTAATACTGATGTTGTTTGGGATACCACTGATGCTACAGATTGTATTAGAGAAGGGCGTTATCAGTGCATATGTACTAGTAATGCTGATGTTGAACTTTATAAATAATAAATTATGAATAGTTGTATTTTTATTGATTTTGTTGATGCAAATCACTATCGAAAACTAAAAGAGGAGTATAGTGATAAAATTATCGGCACGTGGGATAGAATGTCAGATGTGGTTTCTGTTTTATCCTATGCTGCGAAAAATGTAGTGATATTGTTGCCACCTACAATTACTAAGAATGCTGTGGAATTATGGTTGCTTGCTTTTCAAAAAAGGTTGAAGGAAGAAAATGTATGGTTTGTCTTAAATGTAGGAATATCTGGAATTTCTGAATCTTCAACTTCTTCAGATGTTGTTTTTGATAAAGATGGCTATATGGCAAGAATTCGATACGTTGTTTCTTATCAAAAAATAGTTTGTTAATAGTAGACGAGGAAGAATAAGGTTTTCTGTTCTTCCTCGTTAATGAAATGTTAATTATATATTAAACTATTTGGTTGTAATATTCTGTCTTAAATTATTGTAATGTTTTATAGTAAGGGTGTTGTAGAAATATTTGCCACAGCATTTCTCTATGTGATAATAGTCTAAGATGCTTTCAATATCTGCCCAGATTTTATTTTTTTTGTCCTTATTAGAAAAAATGTGCTCGTAGTAATCATTAATGAGAAAGTTGATATGGTTGGTTTTTGAGTACATTTTTATTGCATTTGTTTTATCTACTTTTATTTGTTGCTCATTTTTTCTAGAGAAATCTACTTCTTCTGAACTACGCCCATTGCACGAATAGTAATTTAGATCATTGCACAAAGGGAGTAGTGATCTTATATATGGATCTGTGGATTCTATACTTCTTTTCTCTTCCATAAAATAATGATTGTCTCTTCCTGGTCGGCACTGAAACCAAGCGGATTGTGTAACGCAATAAGTTTGTAATTCTTTTTCTATTTCAAAACTTTGAACATATGTGTGAATTTTTAAAAGCGTATCTTCCCTTTCTTTTTGAGAAGGTATTTCGCCAAATTCAAATTCTTTTAATGTTAAAAAATATTCGAAAAGAGTATTGTCTTCTGCTGTGAGTACTTTTTCTAGATATATTATTGCTTCTTGTTTTTTTGTTGGATAATATAAGCATTTAAATCCCTTTTCCATTTGTATAAATGGTGATAAAGCTTGTATTTCATTATCTAGAGAACCATTGATGAGTTTAAATGATGATAATTCCTTTATTTCTAAAGCATGCTCATAATCGTTGCTATTTACTAGGTATACAACAAAAGTCTTTTCCTTTAGTTGAAATCCACGTTCTTTTTCAAAATAGCTCAATATCGGAAATCCCATTTTTATCATGGTACTTCCCCGAATTTCTGAGCAAGAATAGCCTACTACAATACCAAAAGTATCATGCTCATTGCATTGTAACACAATACCAATATGTAAAACTTTAGAATCTCTAATACTTGCGGAAATTATATTAACATGTTGTTTCATACTTTATGTATATTGAAAAATTGTAGATGTAAAAATAGGAGATAAGTAGTAGAAATATAGTAGCTTATCTCCTATTATCTTATAATTGTCCTTTATGCCTTGAAGCTCTCCAAGTCTTCTGCCTTGAAGTTCTGGATATATGCTGAATGACCGAGAACTTCCTCCTCTGCCATGCGAACATATACGTTAGCACTCTTCTGGAACATCTCTGGTGCCTTGGTAGCATCGTCGAGGATGAGGAGAGACATTACGATGTCGCCAGTCATGTTGTAGAGACGGCGAGCCAGGAAGTCGTGAACTGCCTGATCGTTAGCTTCCTTCACCTTGTTGATGGCAGCCTCGTAAAGATCTACGAGCTTAGCCACGCGCTCCTTCAATGCCTTCAAATCATCTGATACCTCGTTCTCCAACATCTCCTTGATGATGCTGAGATAAGTGCCGTTGGTGATGTAGCGGATGGCTGCAACAACCTGAAGCTGAGTAGTACCCTCGTAGATAGAGAAGATGCGGGCGTCACGGAACAGGCGCTGGCACTTGTATTCCATGATGAAACCAGAACCACCGTGGATGCTGATGGCATCGTATGCATTCTGGTTAGCATATTCAGAGTTCATACCCTTTGCCAATGGAGTGAATGCATCAGCCAAGCGGGTGTATTTCTTCATCTCCTGACGCTCCTCTGGAGTGAGCTTAGTGTCGCGGGCGATGTCTTCCAAAGCCTTGT